>Ga0316205_10000193_pt1 | contig 130189 bp, 120 predicted proteins | sample 3monthpyrite_MG_FD_204941 | JGI IMG/M metagenome (GOLD analysis project Ga0316205, IMG submission 204941) | Microbial mat bacterial communities from mineral coupon in-situ incubated in ocean water Damariscotta River, Maine, United States -... | ecosystem: Environmental > Aquatic > Marine >...
CTGATCGTCGATCCGCCCTTGGCGTAATGCCGGGCGTCGCGCGCCTCGCCATTGGCAAATGCCATGGCCAGCGCCTTGCGGGCCTGCGGGTTTTCGGAAATGCCCGAGACCGCCTCGGAAATGTTTTCCCCGCTTCCCGCGCGCTTCCACATCTGCGCAACCCTGTCGGACAGATAGACCATCTGCGCCTCGTCCAGCGCGCCCAGCCCGGATTTGCCATTCAGTGCCTCGGCAAGGTATTCGCCGCCCTCGTCATCCCACAACTGCCATGCATTTTCCGCATTGCCGTATTTCTCGGCCCATGCGTCGATACGGGCCTTGTCCTCGGGCGACACCTGATCCGTCAACTGGTCGACCCGTGTGGGGGTCTGATCATAGGTCTGCGCCAGGAAAACGCCCGGCATCGGGCGGGGTGGTTTCACCGTCACAAGGCGGTTCTGCAACACCTGGAGCGCTTTTTGCGCCCGCGCGGGATCTGACTGGCTCGCCTCGTCGATCAGGCCCATCAGGTGCGCGAACATGCCCCGTTGCCGGTCGCTCAACTGGTTGGAAATACCGTCATAGGCCGACCGCGCGGCGGCAAGGTGTCTGTCAAAACGCTCTGGTTCCTGCACATCTGTCGCGGCGTTCTGCGATGCCAGCGCAACCGGAGCGCCCGTGACAACTTCGAAAAAGTCGCCCGCGTCGGCCAGCAAGGCTTCGGCCTGCACAACCTCTCCTTCTTCAAGAAGTTGCGCGACCCGGTCGAGTATGCCCGCCAATTCTGCCTGCTGCGCCTCGCTCAGAACCTCGGCATTCGCTGTCATCGAAGATTTGAGCGCACTCACGTCACCATCAAGCTGCGAAGTGGTCAGAGGCCCGCGCGCGCTCGCGTCATCACCCGCCGCTTCCTGCATTGTTCCATCGGGCAGGACGATGCGCACCTTCATGGCAACACCCTGCGCCATCAGGGATTTCTGCGCCATTTTTGCAAAAGGTCCGGGCGGTGCGGTTTCACATGACAGCACCATGACCTTGCCCTGAACTGACAGGACGCCAGTGGCCCCTTTCGGACCACCGCCGGCGGCCTTGGCTTCGCGGCGCAGATTTTCGGCGGGTAGACGCGGATGGGCGCGCAGCACAAGACCTTCCTTGCCGACCAGCCAGACAGCATTCAGTTGCCGCCTCCGCGCCCGTGCAATCACAGCCTTGATATCAGGCCCAGACACTGCTTCGTCGTCATCGGACTCCGCTTGCGACGGGGCCTGTTCAGACGACGGCTCCGCGTTCTTTTTGCTGCTCTTTGAGGGCGACGCGGGGCGGTTTCCTTCGTCCTTTTCGTCTTCGGAGGCCGGAGTGCCTTCGGGGCCCTGAAAGCTGAATTTGATCTGGTGCCCGCGCTCGCTCAGATAGTCCTTGAAGGATTTTGTCAAAGCCGGGGGTGGGTCTTCCTCGCAGACAAGCGTCAGGCGGGAATTGACGAACTGCATCGCGCCGCATGCGCCCTTGCCGCCGCCGCGTTTCTTTCCCGCGCCCCAAAGCGCCTTTGTGGATTTTCTGGGGTCCGCCTCGAGAATCGGGCCATCCTTGCCGATCAGGAAGGCAAAGTTCATGGGCTTGCTCTTGGCCTTTCCCAAGAGCACGCCAAGCTCTTTCTTTTCTTCTTTTAAATCCGCCTGAGCCACGGGCGTACCTCCTACAAACACATGGGAGAAGGTTAAACATGACAGCCCGCAGCAAACAATACCCGCGGGGGATGCATGGGTCTGCTATGCTTTCGCAGAATTTACAACCAGCGGTTTGGCGGGAATGCACGTCGCCCCGATGGCACAACACGCGCGACTTGGTTCACGAATAAGGCCTGATCAGGAGGTTCTGCGCCGGATCGCGACGTTGATCGCCTCGATGGCGATCACCATCATGACCACCGCAATCGTGACGCTTGCAGCCTTGTCGTACTGAAACGAGCGCACATAGGTCTGAATGTAGAACCCGATACCGCCAGCCCCGACAATGCCAAGGATCAGCGACTCGCGCAGGTTCAGTTCGAACCGGAAAATCGTGTCGCGGGCCACGACGGGTGCCATTTGTGGCCAGATCGCATGTCGCAGCCGCAGCATTGGCCCGGCCCCGGCACTTTCCAGCGCGGCAATCGGCGCACGGCCCACACCGTCAATCGCTTCGGCATAGAACTTTGCCAACATCCCCGTCGCGTGAAAGGCGACCGCGATGATGCCGGGCAAAGGCCCCAACCCGACTGCACCCACCATCAGCATCGCCACCAAAAGCAGCGGAATTGCCCGGATGAAGGCCAGCAGGGTGCGGACCGGCCGGTGGAGTGTCGGCGACACCATCGTGTCCGAGGCGAGAATGCCCAGCGGAATGGAGAGGATCACCGCGCCGACCGTACCAAGGATGGCAATGCGGAGTGTTTCGGCACTTCCCTTCCAGATCTCTTCCATGATCGTCGGGTCCGGGGGAAACATACGCCCCAGGAAATCGGCGATGCGGGGGCCTGCCGACAGCAGTCGGGACAGTTCGACTTCGGTGGTGATCAGGGACCACAGTACAACGGCGGCTATCAGCGCCCCGACCCAGAAACCGCCCTGATCGCGCGCGCGCATTAGACGACGACTTTCAGGCGCACGCCGGGTGTTTGATCAGTATCATCGTAAAGAGCCGACGTGGCGTCTTCCGTCAGATCGCGCGCCGGAACGTCAAATACGATCCGGCCGTTCCGCATGCCGATCACGCGGTCGGCAAAGCGCCGTGCCAGTTCCGGCTGATGCGACGAGAACACTGTTGTCGCCCCGCGCGCCTGTGCAGCGCGGGTAAGCAGCGTCAGGATTTCCGCCGCGCGGGCCGGGTCGAGGTTGCTGACGGGTTCGTCCGCGAGGATCAGTTGCGGGTCTTGCGCAAGGCACCGCGCGATGGCGACACGCTGCCGCTGGCCGCCGCTGAGAGAATCCACGCGCCGGTCCGCCAGATCTGCGATGCCGCAATCTGCAAGGGCTGACCGGGCAATTTCAATGTCCTCTCTGGACGAGGTGCCAAGCAGAGCACGCCATCCGGGCATCCGGCCAAGCCTGCCGTTCAATACGTTGCGCACCACTGTCGATCGTTCGACAAGCGCAAATTCCTGAAAGATGAAACCGGTATCCGTGCGCCTGGCCAGGGGCAGGGCGCGGCTGGGCTGAAACGGCACCCCAAGGACAGAGACTCGTCCTTGCCAGTCGCGCAACCGCCCGTCGAGCAACGTCAAAAGCGTGGTTTTCCCTGCTCCGGACGGACCAAGAAGGGCAACGCGTTCGCCAGCCCCGACATTCAGTGACACCTGGCTGATGGCGGGCGTCTCTGCACCGTCATGGTGATAGCTCAGATCGTCAATGTGGATGGCATTCTGCATCATAGCAATCCGTAGCGCCGTGCCATGTCCCGCACGCCGTTAAACACCGAAGGGTCGGTTTCGACATACCCGTCCGGGCCGTAGAGATAGCGCAGTTTGTCGCGGTTTTCCGGCAAGTTGAGTTTCATCATGACGTCGACAAAGCGTTGACGAAGCCCCACGTCCAGTTCGGGCCGCGCGATCACGACATGGCTTGGAATGGCCTCGCTTTCGGCGATCCAAGTGACCTCGGCCTGTTGCTTCGGGGTCAGCAGAAGGTCGGCGTATTGGCTGGCACCGGCGGCATCAACCAGACCCTCTGCCATGGCCTGCATCGCCTGCTGATAGCCGCCGGCAAAAAAGATGCGGCCAAAGAAATCCTCTGCCGCCTCGGGGCCGGCAATCAATCCGGCGCGTTCAAATTCGGCCAGCGGGTACATGTAACCCGATTCCGAGATCGGGTCGGCAAATGCGATATCCCGGCCCTCAAGGTCGGCCAGTGTGTTGAACCCACTGTCACGGCGCACGAATACCCGGCCCGTATAGCTGGGCGCATCGCGGTAAATCTCGGACAAAAGCGGCACCGCGCCGATTTCCTTTTCGGCAAGCACGAAGGGCAAGGCCCCCATGAACGAGATATCGGCATCGCCATTGCGCAACGCCTCGACCGCGGCGGCGTGGTCGATGGTCACGAAGCCTTCGACGGACACGCCGATTTCCAACGACAGCCACGAGGTGATCGCTTTGATATCGCCCAGCAGTTTGTCTGGATTCTCCTGCGGGATGAAGGCCAGTCGCAGCCGATCAGACTGCGCCAGCGCAGGCATCGACAGCGTGGCCAGACCGGCCCCAGCGAGCGCAAGAAGATGACGGCGGCTCACATGAGACATCATCAGAACGCCCTTTCTTCGATGGCGGTGGCATCGGCTTTGAACAGGCTCCAGCTCGCATTGGCCGCCGCCCAGTCCTGTTGGCGAACCGCCGTGCCGACGTCGGCAAGTCGCCTGGCAAGCGCGTAGACGTCGGGCCGCGCGGACAGGTTGGCCATCGTGCCTGCGTCAGCGGCCAGATCGGCGGCCACCGTGTCCGTAAGAAGCAGAATATGCTCTGCATCACGTTTCGGCAGCAATGTATCAAGCGTGGAGGCAAAGGTTGTCAGTTCGGCAAAGGCCAGCCGGAAGGGCGTGTTTGCCGCATCGAATTTTTCATAGGGCTCGTCCGCCGCACCAACCGTTTCGAGATAGGCGGTCAGGTCGGACCGCTCGGCATCGGTCAGGCCAAGGCCCTTGGTCTGGTCGAACCAGTCCACCACACTTGCCAGCGTGGGCAGGGATCCGTCGTGGAAATATGGTGCCGTGTAGACTGTGCCGAGCAGGGTCGGCGTGTCCAGCGCGCCCGCCCGTGACCCTGCATAGCCCGCCGCAACAGAGCCGATATCGTAGGATTTCCGGTCGAGGAAATTACCGGATGGCATGTGGCAACTGGCACAGGACTGGTTGCCCAGACCCGCGAAGGAGCGGTTGAATATTTCTTCACCGCGACGTGCCGTCTCGGGTGCCTTTTCGGTCAGCTGACCGTCGCCGGTCAGCATGGAATTGGGCAGGAAATCGAACTCCGTCATATAGGCGACCAGTGCGTCCAGCATGAATGGCGTGGGTTCCTTGCCCGCGAATTCATTCACGATCACGTTGCGCGTGAAATCCCGCAATGACGCAAACCTGCCGTCACGGCCGTAGGGGCCAGTTAACCGCAATCCGCGCAGGCTCGGGATATCAATGGGATCGTCACGGCGGTCGTTGAACATCGGGTTGAAAAACGCACCGTCCACGTCCACCGCGCCGGGCTGATGGCTGGCACCGGGAATGAAAAACCGCTGATTGATATCAGAGCGGTTGTGACAGGTCGAACAGGCAACGCCCAGTTCGCGCGCCGGCCCGCCAAAAATCTCGGCACTGTCAAACAGCATGTCACCGTAGGCGATAAGAGGCAGGTCGGTTTCCTCGATCCCCTGTTCCTCAAAGTTGAGAACCAGAAGCGGCAGCGGATCCTGATCGAATATATCCGAACCGGGGGGCAGGGCGGCGGGCAATTTCACCGGCTGTCCGGTTCGGGCAATCGTCTCCGGCACGGCATTCAGTGTCGCGCGCGGAGCAAACGCACTGAGAAGGTAATTCTCGGCCAGATAGGCCGAAATGACTCCGCGTGCAGCCGTCATTGTGTCTGTGTCTTGCGCCTTGTTACCGGCACCAAGCACGCCAACCGACCCGGTGGCATTGACGAGTTCCAACCACGCCCGACCCAGCGTCCGGGACGCATCAGGGTCTGCAGCGGCGATATGGTCGGCAAAGGTGCGGTACAGCTCTTTGGCCTGCGCCACGGCCTGTTGCGCAAAAGCAGGGTCACGCGCAGCAAGGGCGGCGTCCAGTTCTTCTTCGATCCGCAGAGCAATCAGGCGCGTGGTCGCCGCATGAACGGCCTGCCGATCCTGCTGTTCTATGGCTTCTTTGACGTCATCCGCCTGAACGGCACTTTCACGATCCAGCCAATCATACGCACCAAGCGGAAATTCCGATCCGCGATAGGGTTCGGACCAGGCCTGTTCCATCTTTTCCCAGGGAACAGGGGCAAGGTTGCCCAGAAACAGCGTCAACCGATAGGCGGCCGCCTCGGGCAGCCACGGGGCTTCCTTGGCCGGTGTTGCAAACGATGCACCAACCGCCACCGAGGTGGTGACGATCACGGACAGGATCAGGCGTTGGACGTGTTGAATCACAGTTGGTTTCACTCAAAAGTTAGACGCGTCTAACATATCTACCCCAAACCAACTTGTTGTCAATCCATCAATCATCGGGCAAGGTCATGTCATGTCGTCCGCATCATCACAGACGCATCAGGATTTCACGCCCGACGCGCGCGACCCCGAAGCGCAGGCTGACGGGTTCGCAACCGTGCGCAATGCGCATGAAAGCGAGATGGCGGAAGACTATGTGGAACTGATTGCTGAATTGATCGAAGCGCATGGCGAGGCGCGGCCGGTCGACATTGCCGAACGGCTTGGGGTCACAGCCCCGACAGTGACCAAGAATATCTCGCGTCTGAAGGCTGCCGGTCTGGTGCGCCGCGAAAAATATCGTGCGATCTTCCTGACTGACAGAGGCCAGTCACTTGCCGCCGCGTGCCGCAGACGACACAGGATCGTCGTGGCGTTCCTGCTAAGCCTTGGGATCGACGAGACAACAGCCGAACGTGATGCCGAAGGAATCGAACACCACGTGAGCGAGGCCACGCTGTCGGCATTCGAGAACCACATGAAACGCTCCGGTTGATCGTCAAGGACACTGGCGTGCCCGCGCAACGACGCCCCGGCGCCGGCAAGTCCATCAATCGCTGACGGTATCTTTCCAGCCCGAACGTGACCACCTGACCGAATCTTTCATCAAGGATTTCGAAGCTACGCAAGGCTTTCCCATGCCGGATAGGTGCCTATCGGAAACACAAGCGCGCACAACAACCTGCAAATGGCTCCATTTACCTGCATCGCAACCCTCTTTGAGTGTTGTTGTTCTGACGGAGGGTCCGTATGTCCGGCGATGGGACACCCTTCCCCAACGAAGGGCGATTATCTGTAAGGATAGCAGCAATGGCTACTCAAGTTCCGGCAGCGCGGCCGGCTAATCCGCGTTTCTCTTCCGGCCCCTGTGCCAAACCCCCCACACATGATCTGACCGCCTTGTCCGATGCGCCCCTGGGCCGCTCGCACCGCGCGGCCATTGGCAAGGCCAAGCTGAAACAGGCCATCGACGACACCCGCGCCATCCTCGGCATACCGGATGACTACCGCATCGGCATCGTGCCCGCTTCGGACACTGGCGCATACGAGATGGCGATGTGGTCCTTGCTCGGAGAACGCCCGGCAGAGATGGTGGCATGGGAATCTTTTGGCGCGGGCTGGGTCACGGACGTCGCAAAGCAACTCAGGATCGAACATACGGTCCATACCGCCGACTACGGCGAGATCGTGGATATGACCGCGCTGAACTATGACAACGATGTCTGTTTTACATGGAACGGCACGACCTCGGGCGTGCGTTTGCCAAATGGCGACGCGATCCCCGCCAACCGTGCGGGCCTGACGCTGTGCGATGCAACGTCAGCCGCATTTGCGATGGACTTGCCCTGGGACAAGCTTGATGTGACGACATTCAGTTGGCAAAAGGTGCTGGGTGGCGAGGCCGCGCACGGCATGCTGATCCTGTCGCCCCGCGCGGTTGAGCGGCTGGAAAGCTATACGCCACCCTGGCCCATGCCCAAGATTTTCCGCCTGACCAAAGGCGGCAAACTGATCGAAGGTATCTTTGTCGGTGAGACAATCAACACGCCCTCGATGCTGGCGATCGAGGATTATCTGTTCTCGCTGAATTGGGCCCGTTCGGTCGGTGGGTTGCAAGGGCTGATCGCCCGCGCCGATGCCAACGCCGCAGCGATTTCCGCCTTTGTAGAGACGCATGACTGGATCGAAAACCTTGCTGCAGACCCGGCCACGCAATCGACCACCTCCGTCTGCCTCAAGTTCGCGGATGACCGTATCACCGACGGCGCGGCCTTTGCCAAGGCCGTGGCGAAACGGCTGGCGGACGAGAATATCGCCCTCGACATTGGCGCGTATCGCGACGCCCCTCCGGGCCTGCGTATCTGGTGCGGCGGGACGGTCGAAACATCCGATATCAAGGCGATGCTGCCCTGGCTTGCATGGGCGTTCGAGGCCGAGATCGCGGCGGGATAGTCCCGCCCCATCCCTTTCAACCTGACGTAAGGCGCGGTTCACCCCGCCTCTCCCGACATCTCCAAAAGGACCACAAGCATGGCTCCCAAAGTACTCATCTCCGACAAACTCAGCCCCGCGGCCGTCCAGATCTTCAAGGATCGCGGGATCGAGGTCGATTTTCAGCCCGACCTTGGCAAGGACAAGGACAAACTGGCCCGGATCATCGGCGACTATGATGGCCTCGCGATCCGCTCGGCCACGCGCGTCACGCCAACGATCCTGGACAACGCAACCAACCTCAAGGTGATCGGGCGCGCAGGGATCGGCACCGACAATATCGACAAGGATGCAGCCTCCAAAAAGGGTGTGATCGTCATGAACACGCCCTTTGGCAACATGATCACCACTGCCGAACACGCCATCGCTATGATGTTCGCCGTCGCGCGGCAGATCCCAGAGGCGTCGGCCTCGACCCACGCGGGCAAATGGGAAAAGTCCAAGTTCATGGGCGTCGAGTTGACCGGCAAGACGCTGGGCGTGATTGGTGCGGGCAACATCGGCGGAATCGTGTGCGACCGCGCCCGCGGCCTCAAGATGAAGGTCATCGCCTTCGATCCGTTCCTGAGCACGGAAAAGGCCAACAAAATGGGCGTTGAAAAGGTCGAGCTTGATGATCTGATCCGGCGCGCCGACTTCATCACCCTGCACGTGCCCAAGACCGAGCAAACGGCCAACATGATCTCCGCCGAACGCATCGCGATGATGAAACCCGGCGTGCGGATCATCAACTGCGCGCGCGGCGGTCTGGTGGACGAGGTTGCACTGGCCGCAGCCTTGAAATCCGGCCATGTCGCAGGGGCCGCGTTTGACGTTTTTGCCGAAGAACCCGCCAAGGAAAACCCGCTGTTCAACCTGCCAAATGTTGTGGTGACACCCCACCTTGGGGCCGCAACGACCGAAGCACAGGAAAACGTGGCCCTTCAGGTCGCGGACCAGATGGCGAATTACCTGCTGACCGGGGCCGTCGAAAACGCGCTGAACATGCCCTCTGTCACTGCCGAAGAAGCCAAGGTCATGGGCCCTTGGCTCAAACTTGCCGGGCATCTGGGCAGTTTTGTCGGGCAGATGACGGACGAACCGATCAAGGCGATCAACATCCTGTACGACGGGGTCGTATCCGAAATGAACCTTGAGGCACTGAACTGCGGCCTGATCGCGGGGATCATGAAACGGGCAAACCCGGACGTGAACATGGTCAGCGCACCCATCGTCGCCAAGGAACGGGGCATCAAGATTTCGACCACCAATCAGGACAAATCCGGCACCTTCGACGGCTATATCAAGGTCACCGTGGTCACCGGCAAACGCGAACGCTCGGTCGCGGGCACGGTGTTTTCCGATGGCAAGCCGCGCTTCATCCAGATCAAGGGTATCAACATTGATGCCGAGATCGGGGCACATATGCTCTACACCACAAACGAGGACGTGCCCGGCATTATCGGCCTTCTGGGGAACACGATGGGCAAGAACGGCGTGAACATCGCAAACTTTACCCTGGGTCGGAACTCTGTCGGTGGAGAGGCGATTGCGCTGCTCTACGTCGATAACCCGATCCCGGCGGACATTTTGAAAACTCTGGACGGTACCGGTATGTTCACGCAGGTCAAACCGCTTGCTTTCGACGTGGCCTGAGTTCGGCAAAAGCGTGAGGCACGGGTCATTCTGCGCCTTACGCAATTTGCGACCTTCGGACCAAACGCCCTGATGTTCAGGCCATGCCCGCATCAACTGGACAACACCGCGCGACGGCAACTGACAAGGCTTTTGGCCTGCCCTGCGTAAACTGGCGGACGCCAGGATCGCAGTCCGGTTCACCCTGTGTCCGGGCGACCCAGTCAACAAATAAAAGACTATGACATCGCGCGCCTTACATCTGCCATCGAATCCCGTTACGCGACGGGGATTGAAGATTTCTTGCCCGGATAATCATGTCTGATCCCATTTACGCTATCGGAGATATTCACGGCCAGAAAGCCGAACTTGACCGTGTTCTGGAATTGATCGATGTCGATGGGGGCATGGATGCGCAGGTGGTCTTTCTCGGGGACTATACGGATCGGGGGCCAGACAGTCGCGGCGTGCTGGACACTTTGGTTGCCGGGCAAAAAGCCGGGCGCAACTGGACGTTCCTCAAGGGGAATCACGACCGCATGTTCGAATGGTTCATGCAGCGCCCTATTCTGCACGACCCTTACATGATGGTTGAACTTTACTGGCTGCACCCGCGTCTGGGCGGTGACACAACGCTCGCCTCTTATGATGTGGATGCCGGGCCACGGCGTCGGGAAAAGGACGTACAGGCCGATGCGCGCGCCGTCGTTCCCGAATCACATGTGACCTTCCTCGAAGGGCTGAAACTGTCCCATACGGTGGGCGATCTGATGTTCGTTCACGCCGGTATTCGTCCCGGTGTCCCGCTTGATCAGCAAGTCGAAGAAGACATGCTGTGGATCAGAAACGAGTTTCACGACCATACCGGGCCCCATCCCAAGATCATCGTGCATGGCCATACTCCGATCAGAACCGCGACCCATTACGGCAACCGCGTCAACCTCGACACCGCCGCCGGGTACGGAGAGCCTTTGACAGCGGCCGTGTTTGAAGGGACCGAGGGCTGGTCGCTGACAGAACATGGGCGAAAGGCACTGCAGCGCGACACCGAAACCGCCTGACCGTCAGGTCCAGTCAAGCACGACCTTGCCGGATGATCCGGATTTCATCGCCGCGAACCCGTCAGCAAAATCGCGTGCTTTGAAGCGGTGTGTGATGACACCGGACACATCAAGTCCGTTCTGCAACATCGCGATCATCTTGTACCATGTCTCGAAAATCTCGCGGCCATAAACGCCCTTGATGGTGATGGCCTTGAACACGATGCGCGACCAGTTCACCGGGGACTTGCCCGGCGGAATGCCCAGCATCGCGATGCGCCCACCCATGGTCATTGCCTCGACCATCTGATCAAGGGCTGCCTGATTTCCCGACATCTCAAGACCCACGTCGAAACCCTGTTTCATCTTGAGTTCAGGCATGATCGCGCGCAGGTCCTCACGCGCGACGTTGACCGGGACAACATCCGCCACCTTCGCCGCCAACGCCAATCTATCCGGGTTCACATCCGTGATGACGACGTTGCGCGCGCCGACGTGCCGCGCGACGGCCGCCGCCATAATTCCGATGGGTCCGGCCCCGGTGACAAGAACATCCTCGCCCACAAGATCAAAGCTGAGCGCGGTGTGTACCGCATTGCCAAGCGGGTCCAGAATTGCGCCGATGTCATCACTGATCTCGTCCGGCAACGGCACCACGTTGAAGGCGGGCAGGCTCAGATATTCCGCAAAAGCCCCCTGTTCATTCACCCCGATCCCGCGCGTGGCTGGATCAAGGTGAAACTTGCCCGCACGGGATTGGCGCGAGGTTTTGCCGATCAGGTGCCCTTCACCGGAACAGCGCTGTCCAACTTTCAAATCCTCCACGTTAGAGCCGATTTCGACGATCACTCCGGCAAACTCATGCCCGGTGATCAGGGGCGTCGGGACAGTGTTTGCCGCCCAGTCATCCCAATTCCAGATGTGAATATCCGTGCCGCAAATTCCGGTCTTGTGAATGCGGATCAGCACATCGTCAGGGCCGATTTCGGGGACTGGCGCGGTGACCTGCCAAAGCCCTTCTCGCGGGTGCGTTTTTTCCAGCGCAATCATTTCGTTGCTCATCCCAGAACCCCCACCGCTTTGCCTGCAACCTGAAATGCAGCAAGGCCGCGATCCAGATCATCGCGGGTCAGGGCGGCGTTCATCTGCGTGCGGATGCGCGCCTGCCCACGCGGCACGACCGGAAAGAAAAAGCCGGAAACAAAGACGCCTTCGTCAAACAGGCGCGCCGCCATGTCTTGCGCCACCTGCGCCTCGCCCAGCATGACGGGAATGATCGGGTGTTTACCGGGCAACAGATCAAAACCGAGATCGGTCAAACCAGCGCGCCAATAGGCGGCGTTGTCAAACAGTTGTGTGCGCAGGGCGTCGCCCTCTTCGACCAGACAAATTGCCTCGATCCCCGCCGCGACGATCGGAGGGGGCAGCGAGTTTGAAAACAGGTAGGGCCGCGCGCGCTGGCGCAGCAGATCAATGACAGGCTGCGGCCCGGCGATATAACCGCCGATGGACCCGCCCAGCGCCTTGCCCAGCGTTCCGGTCAAAATGTCCACGTAGACACCCGCATGGGCGGGTGTGCCCGCGCCTTTCGGCCCCATGAACCCGGTGGCATGGCAATCATCCACCATCACCAACGCATCATATCGAGCAGCCAATGCGGTGATTTCAGGCAGCCTGGCCAGATAGCCGTCCATCGAAAACACACCGTCCGTGGCAATCATGACATGGCGCGCGCCTGCGGCACGGGCCGCCTTCAATTGTGTCTCTAAATCAGCCATATCGCTGTTTGCATACCGATAGCGCTGCGCCTTGCAGAGGCGGATGCCGTCAATGATCGAAGCGTGATTAAGCGCATCCGAGATTATCGCGTCCTCGGGGCCAAGCAGGGGTTCGAACAACCCGCCATTGGCGTCGAAACAGGCCGCAAACAGGATTGCGTCGTCCTTGCCCAGAAACGTGGCCAATCGCTGTTCGAGCTGGCGATGCAGGTCCTGCGTGCCGCAGATAAAGCGGACCGAGGCCATGCCGAACCCATGGCTGTCCATCGCCCCATTGGCGGCGGCAATCAGATCAGGATGATCCGCAAGACCCAGATAATTGTTTGCGCACAGGTTGAGAACCTCGCGATCTCCGACTTCGATGCGCCCCCCCTGCGCAGAGGTAATCATCCGCTCGCGCTTGGTCATGCCATCGGCATCGATCTGTGCAAGTGTATCGGCAATGTGACCAAGAAAAGCGGCTGTCATGTCAGAACTCCTTTGGGGGTAATTCTAACATATCGGAAATGATTCCGAAATAGGGGAAGTCGTAATGCTGGATACAAATCCGCTAAATCGGATATCAGGCGTCCTGAACCACCAGGAATGCCCGGCTTGGCCTGCTGGCCTCGATGCGATGCACAACATCCGCAGCGTAGCGTGCGGTATCTCCCTGCCCGATTTTCTGGCGCGCTTCGCCGCTGGTTACCAACAGTTTGCCCTCGATCACGGTCAGGTGCTCGCGCGCGCCCCGCCTGTGGGGCTGGCTGTCCAGCACACCGCCCTGTGCAAAGCGCAGTTCATAGACCTCGTGGCGGCCCGCATCTGCAGGCGCGGACAGGATGCGGATCGTGCATCCCGCGCCGCGGTTTTCGATGCAGGGCACGTCGGCGGCGCGCAGCACTTCGATGCTGTTGGCCGGTCCATCGTCGAGCAGGCCGGCGAAATCGACCTGCAAAGCGCGCGTGAGATTCCACAAGGTCGCAATGGTGGGCGAGGATTCGCCGCGTTCGATCTGGCTGACCATGGAGCGGCTGACGCCGGACAACTTGGCCACTGCATCCAACGACAGGCCCTGCCCCCGCCGCGCATCTTTCAGCCGCGTCGGCAACAGCGATAAAATAGCGTCCGTTTCATCCGTCATGACGGACAGATGCCCGTGCCGTTGCGTCGCTGTCAAGGACAAGGCTTTCCTTGCCCACGCGACAACGCCATCATGGCGCGAAACAGGAAGGATCATCATGAGCCAGGACATTGTCATTTTGGATGGCGCGCGCACGGCCATCGGCACTTTTGGCGGCGCGCTTGCCGGAACCACACCCATCGACCTTGCGACGGTTGCAGCCGGGGCCGCTCTTGAACGGTCGGGCGTCGAGGGCGGACAGATCGGCCATGTCGCATTCGGCCATGTCATCAACACTGAACCACGAGACATGTACCTGAGCCGCGTTGCCGCAATGCAGGCCGGAGTGCCGGACACTGTGCCTGCGATGAACGTGAACCGACTGTGCGGATCGGGCGTGCAGGCGATCGTGTCCGTTATTCAGTCTCTGATGCTCGGAGATGCGGAGTTTGGTCTTGCCGGTGGGGCCGAGAATATGTCGCGCTCACCCTTCATCATTCCGGACCAGCGCTGGGGTGCAAAGATGGGCGATGTGCGCACGCTTGACATGATGCTGGGCGCGCTCAACTGTCCGTTCGGGACCGGACACATGGGGGTCACGGCGGAAAACGTCGCGTCAGAACACGGGATCACCCGCGCGGCGCAGGATGCCTTTGCCCTGCAAAGCCAGGAACGCGCTGCGGCTGCCATCGCCGACGGGCGCTTTGCCAGCCAGATTGCCCCGGTCGAGGTGCGCATCAGACGTGACACCGTTGCATTCGAGGTTGACGAACACCCCAAGGCGACCAGCCTTAAGGCGCTGGGCGCCTTGCGCGCCGTGTTCCAGAAAGACGGGTCTGTCACCGCAGGCAATGCGTCCGGAATAAATGATGGGGCGGGTGCCATTGTTTTGGCCACAGCCGAAGCGGCGGAGAAAGCCGGGCTGACGCCGCGCGCCCGCGTCCTTGGCTACGCTCATGCCGGGGTGCGTCCCGAGGTCATGGGGATCGGGCCCATCCCGGCCGTGCGCAACCTGTTGGACCGGGCGGGTCTGTCCGCTTCTGATTTTGATGTGGTCGAGTCAAACGAAGCCTTTGCCGCACAGGCTTTGGCGGTGTCGAACGATCTTGGGTTTGATCCGGCGCGGGTAAATCCCAATGGTGGCGCAATTGCGCTGGGCCACCCGGTGGGCGCGACCGGCGCAATCATCACGGTCAAGGCGCTTTATGAACTGGAACGCATCGGCGGGTCCAAGGCGCTCATCACCATGTGTATCGGTGGTGGGCAGGGGATTGCGATGGCGATTGAGCGGATCGTGTGAGACAGCGGTCGGACCGGGGGCCAGCCCCCGGACCCCCGTGGTATTTTTGGTCAAGAGATGATCAGGCCAGTGCCTCGACCAGGAGCATGAGCCCACCGCCCGCAAAAACCCCGAACACGCCTGCAAGCGCAATCCAGCGCCAGAAACCCCGCCGGTTTTCGTGCGGCGGGCTGGATTGCGCGATCAGCGCCTGTTCAACCAGTCCCGGCAACCGGGGTCCAAAGCGCGTGAGGACCCGGGCTGTTTTGTAAAGGTCGTTGATGACGGCGCGCGGGCCGATGGATTTCTGGATGTAGTCGGTGACGACCGGGGCCGCCACCTGCCAGATGTTGATGTTCGGATTGAGGCTGCGCGCCACCCCTTCGACCACGACCATGGTGCGTTGCAGCAGGATCAGCTCGGTCCGGGTTTCCATGCCGAAGCGTTCGGTGACTTCGAACAGGTAGGTCAGCAGGCGGCCCATCGAAATCTTGGACGCGTCCATGCCAAAGATCGGCTCGCCCACCGCGCGCAATGCGCGGGCGAATTCATCGACATCCTTGTCTGCGGGCACGTAGCCCGCCTCGAAATGCACTTCGGCCACACGTTTGTAATCCTTGCGGATAAAGCCAAACAGAATCTCGGCATAGACGCGGCGGGTATATTCGTCGATGTGGCCCATGATCCCGAAGTCATACGCAACTATGTCCCCATTTGGCGCAACCTTGAGGTTGCCCTGATGCATGTCGGCATGGAAATAACCATCGCGCAGGGCGTGCAGAAGGAACAGTTTCAATACCCTTTCACTGAGATCAACGCGGTTGTGCCCGGCTGCGTCGATCGCCGCGTTGTCGCCCATCGAAACGCCATCGGCCCATTCCAGTGTCATGACACGGCGTGCGGAATGTTCCCACCTGATCCTGGGCAGTTCGAACCCCGCGTCATCCTTGGTATTGGCCGCGAATTCGCTTGCCGCCGAGGATTCGAGCCTGAGGTCCAGTTCGCCCTGCACGACACCGTCGAAATGGGTGATCACCTCCATCGGGCGCAAACGCCGCGCACCGGGAGCAAAGATTTCGACAATGCGGGCGGCAAGAAAGAACGCGTCCACATCCTTTTTGAACGCCTTTTCAATGCCGGGGCGCAGCACTTTGACTGCGACCGGATCGCCGCCATCGGCAAGTATTGCCTTGTGCACCTGAGCGATGGATGCCGCAGCGACGGGTTCACTGAACTCGGAAAATATGGTGTCGGCGGGTGCGCCCAGCGCCCGTTCAACCTCGGCCTTGGCGTCCTGTCGGGAAAAGGGCGGCAGTTTGTCCTGCAATACACGCAGTTGCACGGCCAGTTCGTCGCCGACCACATCGGGCCGTGTCGACAACACCTGACCGAACTTGATGTAGGCCGGGCCCAGCGCAGTCAGCGCGCGTGTGGCCGGTGGCATGGTCGGATCGCCGCGATACCCCATCCATCGGAACGGTTTGCCCAGCGCCCTCGCAACAAAGCGCAGGGCCGGGGGGGCTTCGAAGGCGTCAAGGACGACATTCATCGCACCGGTGCGTTCCAAGGTGGCGCCTGTACGGATCAGCCGGATGATGTTGTGGGGGCCGCGCATGTTACAGTTTCCAGCCGGAATGCAGGCACGCAACGCCCATGGTCAGGTTGCGAAACCTGGCCTGTTCAAAGCCGGCGTTACGGATCATGGACAGGAAGGTTTCCTGATCAGGAAACTTTCGGATCGATTCGACAAGGTATTGATAGCTGTCCCGATCGCCCGCAATGACCTGCCCCATGCGCGGAATGACGTTGAAGCTGTACATATCATACAGCTTTTGCATCCCGTCATTGGGTAACTGGCTGAATTCAAGCACCATCAACCGGCCACCGGGCTTTAGTACGCGGTAGGCTTCTGCAAGCGCATCCTGTGGCCGGGTTACGTTCCGGATGCCAAAGCTGATCGTATAGACGTCGAAGGAATTGCTTTTGAAGGGCAGCGCCATGGCGTCGCCGACCACCCAATCCAGGCTGTCGGCCATCTTGTCGGCTTCGGCCCGTTTGCGTCCCTCGACCAGCATCGGTTCTGTCAGGTCCAGGACAGTCGCATGCCCCTGGCCCGCGCGTTTGAGAAACTTGAACGAAATGTCGCCGGTGCCTCCAGCCACATCGAGCAGTTCCTGACCCGAACGCGGGGCCAGCCAGTCCATCATCGCTTCTTTCCAGATGCGGTGGATGCCGACGCTCATTACGTCATTCATGACATCGTATTTGGAGGCGACCGAGCTGAAGACACCCTGCACCCGTCCGGCCTTTTCGCCCTCGGGCACTTCGGTGAACCCAAAATGGGTTTTCTTTTCAGGGGCTTCAGTCATGCAAATGATCCGGGTCGGTCGCTGTTACGTCGCATTTGTGCTTAAAGACTCGCGCGGCAAGAAACAAACGGTCAAATCAGCGCAAAGGTCGCAGCCTTTAGCCTCATTGTTTTGTTGGTCGTCATCCTGTTTGTCGTGATGATCATTGGTGTCAGTTGCATCGCAAGGCAATTGGTCGGCCCACGTGACATCCGTGGCGATCAACAGATGTGGTAACGGCCGCTGAAAGCGCACCACTTTGATCTGTGGCAACTGACATCGGCAAAAAAGACAAAGGACGACTTTACGCTCCGGTTTACGGGTCGCACCAGAATATCGGTGCCGCCGTTCATGGAAGGACGCGGCGTGTTCAGGACCCGCATTATGGCGCGGTTAGAGACAGACGGGCGCTGATTGCGCCGCGCGCTGATGGGCAGTATCTCTGGGCGTCTCACGATAGAAATGGTTACCGATGCCCGAATTGCCCGAAGTAGAAACCGTCCGCCGTGGTCTGAGCCCCGCAATGACAGGTGCCGTGATCGCACGCGCGGATGTCAACCGGCCCGACCTGCGCTGGCCGTTCCCACCTGCGATGGCCGATCGCCTGACGGGGCGGCAGGTTCTGGGGCTGCGTCGGCGGTCGAAATACATCCTTGTCGACCTGAGCGGGGGTGAGACGCTGTTGATTCACCTCGGCATGTCGGGACGCATGCTGGTGTCGGGGGATCCGCTGGGACAATTTGCGCACGAACACCCGGCAGCGGAAAAGCACGACCACGTGGTGCTGCACATGGCCAACGGCGCGCGCATCACCTTCAACGATCCGCGCCGCTTTGGCGCAATGGACCTGATGGCGACGGACACGGCAGATCAGCACAAATTGCTGGCCGTACTTGGCCCGGAACCGTTGGGCAATGGCTTTCACGAAGGCCACCTGGTCAAGGCTTTCGAAAACAGGAACACGCCTGTGAAATCCGCGCTTCTGGACCAGAGAATCGTTGCCGGACTGGGCAACATATATGTCTGCGAGGCGCTTTTTCGCGCCCGAATCTCGCCCGTGCGCAAAGCAGGGCGGATTGCAAAATATCGTGTCGCGGCACTGGTTCCCATAATCCGCAACGTCCTGTCAGAAGCGATTGAAGCCGGCGGATCATCCTTGCGGGATTTCCGGCAAGCCGATGGAGAGCTTGGATATTTTCAACATCGGTTTGACGTTTACGGGCGCGAGAGCCAACCCTGCCGCACCCCTGACTGCGGTGCTTCCATATCCCGGATTGTGCAGTCGGGGCGATCCTCTTTCTACTGCAAGTCGTGCCAAACTTAGCTTGAAACAGGCGCGCGCCGTGGTAATGCTCGACCCTCAACGGCAACCATTGGACAGACACTTATGGCCTACGAGACGATCATCGTTGAAGTTGAAGACCACATCGCCAAGGTGACCCTGAACCGGCCGGACGCGTTAAATGCCCTGAATGACCTGTTGATGCGCGAACTTGCCGATGCAATGGCGGCGGCACAGGCTGACCAAAAGGTACGCTGTATCATCCTGACCGGGTCGGAAAAGGCGTTCGCAGCGGGCGCTGATATCGCGATGATGAAAGACAAATCGTACGTCGAAGTCTTCACCGAAGACCTGTTCGGCCCCGAAACAGACGCCATCAGCCGGGTTCGCAAACCGATCATTGCCGCCGTGTCCGGCTATGCGCTGGGCGGCGGGTGCGAACTGGCAATGATGTGCGATTTCATTATCGCCTCGGAAACCGCCAAGTTCGGGCAACCCGAAGTGAACCTTGGCGTGATGGCCGGAATTGGCGGGACACAACGTCTGACACAAGCGGTCGGCAAGGCAAAGGCGATGGACATGAACCTTACGGGGCGCTTCATGGACGCGGCTGAAGCAGAACGTTCTGGATTGGTCAGCCGCGTCGTGTCACCCAAAAAGCTGATGGAAGAGGTCATGGCCGCAGCGCACAAGATCGCGGAAAAGTCGATGATTTCGACGATGGCGATCAAGGAGGCGGTGAACAAGTCCTTCGAAGTGCCCCTGCGCGAAGGGCTGCTGTTTGAACGGCGCGTGTTTCATTCGCTGTTTGCGACGGAAGATCAGAAAGAAGGCATGGAAGCCTTCCTCGAGAAACGTCAGGCGCAGTTCCGTGACAAGTAGGGGCTTTGCCCCCGGCCCGTTCCGGGCCTCCCCCATGGTATTTCTGGTCAAAAGAAGCCTTGGGGAGAGGCTGATTTCTTCTGACTGAAAATACCACGGGGGAGCGTCAGCGGGGGCAGCGCCCCCTCCCGCCTCTCCGTCTGCTTGACAGGCAGGTGAGTCGCGCCTAAAGACGCCTCTTGTTGAAACTACCGCACCAATATTGGGACGAGAAAAAATGGCAAATTCGCCTCAGGCCAAAAAGCGGGCCCGTCAGAACGAAAAACGCTTTCAAGTAAACAAGGCGCGCCGGTCGCGCATCCGCACCTATCTGCGCCGGGTCGAAGAGGCGATTGCCTCGGGTGACAAGGATGCAGCCGGTGCCGCCCTCAAGGCGGCTCAGCCCGAACTGATGCGCGGCGTGACAAAAGGGGTGTATCACAAGAACACCGTGTCGCGCAAAATGTCGCGCCTGTCCGCACGCGTGAAAGCGCTGGGCTGACACAACCCAAACACGTATATTGAGCGCGTCGCATTTTTGCGGCGCCTTTTTCGTTTTCTCTATAAAAACAAGGCGCGCACAGATTCTTTTTATAGAAAGTCCGAGTCAAGTCGCAAGATAAGTAGACGGGCTGCGAGCGAACTTGATACCACCGAAAGTGCGATCAGGAATCGCCTTGGGGGAACAGGCCGGAAAGGGATGCATGCTGCAGTGTATCCACGACCGGATCGGAAGATGCCGCTGCTGGTATTGCCCGAATTTTGGTGCACGCCATCGTGCTGCTGCTGAACCTGTCATGATAGTTTGGTGTGCGGAAAGCACGTTTGGAATGCCCGCATAATGGGTGCTGTAACGTGCGAGATCTGTGAAATCCAACCGAACCGGATGCGGAGCCCTTGGGTGATCGCAGCTATGCCGGTTTGCCTCAGGAATGGGACGGGCATTTACGGCGAGCCAATGATCGTCGGACAGAGGTGGCGGAAAGGGTATAGTGCGCATATGACACAACAAGAATGGGGACAGCTGAGAAAACGGCTGCTGAAGACCGTGGGTCAAAACAATTACACAACATGGATCGAACCGCTGAAGTTTCGTCATTTGTCAGACGGAATCGTCACCTTTGATGTGCCGACAAACTTCATGGGCAACTATGTCAGCCAAAACTTTTCTGACCTGATCCTGCACGAACTCAAATCTGAAAATGACAGCGTGCGCCGGTTGAGTTTTGCGGTGGCCGCAAACACCCAGAGGAGGCCCACTGCTATCGACGCACCTACACCTGCTCCGACTGCGCCTGCTGCACAATCGGCATCTTCGACGCTGGCCGCCGCTGCGCTGGACAAGCGGTTTACTTTTGACAGCTTTGTCGTGGGCAAGCCGAACGAGTTGGCACATGCCGCCGCCCGTCGTGTCGCCGAGGGCGGACCAGTCACCTTCAACCCGCTTTTCCTGTACGGCGGCGTAGGGCTGGGCAAGACGCACCTGATGCATGCGATCGCCTGGGAATTGCGTGCGCGCCGGCCTGGCATGAATGTTCTGTACCTGTCCGCAGAACAGTTCATGTACCGCTTTGTGCAGGCATTGCGCGATCGCAAGATGATGGACTTCAAAGAGCTCTTTCGCTCGGTCGATGTTCTGATGGTCGATGACGTGCAGTTCATCGCCGGCAAGGACAGCACGCAGGAAGAATTCTTTCACACCTTCAACGCGCTTGTCGATCAGAACAAGCAGATCATCATCTCGGCCGACCGTGCGCCCGGCGAGATAAAGGACCTTGAAGAACGGGTGAAATCGCGCCTGCAATGCGGTCTGATTGTTGACCTGCATCCCACTGATTACGAACTGCGCCTGGGCATCCTTCAGTCCAAGGTGGAACAGCAGCAGGTGGTCTATCCGGACCTCAAGGTCGAAGATGGCGTGCTGGAGTTCCTTGCCCTGCGCATCTCGAACAACGTGCGCGTACTGGAAGGGGCGCTGACCCGTCTGTTCGCTTTTGCCTCTCTGGTCGGGCGCAAGATTGATCTGGATCTGACGCAGGATTGCCTTGCCGATGTTCTGCGCGCGTCGGAACGCAAGATCACGGTCGAAGAGATACAGCGCAAGGTGTCCGAGCACTACAACATCCGTCTGTCGGACATGATCGGCCCCAAACGCCTGCGCAGCTATGCACGCCCTCGTCAGGTGGCGATGTATCTGTCCAAGCACCTGACGTCGCGCAGCCTGCCCGAAATCGGCCGTCGCTTTGGTGGGCGAGACCACACCACGGTGATGCATGGGGTCAAACGAATTGACGAGTTGCGCCAGCAAGACGGACAGATCGCAGAGGATCTCGAACTGTTGCGCCGCGCGCTTGAGGCGTAAGGCACCCCTCGAATGCGAAGCAGCGGCGCCCTGGGGCGCCGTTTCTCTTTTAGGGCGATGCGATCCTACAACTCGTGGGAAATCGGTTCGTTCAGCAAATCCTCCAGGCGTGCGTTGAACGCCTCGACCGCCATGGATGGATCAAGATCCCGCAAGGGTCGCAGATCCATTGCCACGTGGCGCCGCCCCTTCTTGATGCCCAGGAACGTCCAGAAGCTGTCATAGGCCGCATCCTGAAACTTTCCCAACCCGTCAAGACGCAGCAACATGACCGGCGTTTCGGGCTCAGCCCGCAGAATGTCGTGCACGCCGGACAAATAGGCAGGCACCTTTTCGCGTTCTTCGCGACGGACCTTTCCTGCGGGAAACAGCAGAACCGAATTTCCCTTTGCCAGAACTTTATGAACGATCTTGAGCACCACGGCCTTGCGCGCCTTGCGCTTTTCATCAGGCCAAGATTTCGGGGAACTCATCGGTATGGCCGAGGCAATGAACATCGGCAGGAACTGGGACCAGTTGTAATACTCGTGATAATGCACCGTCGGGCGGATGCGTTTCGTTGAATACAGCAGCGCCGCGATCAGCGGTCCGTCATGGCGACTGACATGGGTGGCAAGGATCAGGGTGCCAGGCTGGTCCTGCAAAAGGTGCTTGCCCGAACAGCTCACGTTGAAAAACAGGGCGTAGTAGCTGCGAATGAGCACAAACAAGAGATGGCGCAACCATCGGCCCAAATTCGCATCCACAAATCGGATCATCCGGCAGGCGCAATCTTGAACGGTGAAATCATCGGTTGGCTTTCCTGAACATGATTTGTCTGCGTAAAGATACTGAACCGTTGGCCAACGCTAATTCAGGGTCAATGGTAAATAATGTCTGAATTTCCCCGTTATGCCGCGCGGGATGTGGGCATGGGAGGCGCGGCTGCACATTTTTGCCACCCACACGGGCGACGTTGACTTGACGCCCTTCACGATCCGACGGAGAAAACAATAAAATACTTGTGATGCCGCGTGGTTGGGCTAGGGTGCCCCTCCCTGCGGTGCGGTCGGGGATGGATGGGAGACAGATCATGAAAATCAGTGTCGAACGCAGCGCGCTGCTCAAGGCGGTCAGCCAGGCCCAATCCGTGGTTGAACGGCGCAACACCATTCCCATTCTCGCCAATGTGCTGATCGAGGCCGAAGGGTCCGATGTCACCTTTCGCGCGACCGATCTGGACATCGAAGTGGTCGACAAGGCGCCCGCGCAGGTCGAGCGCGCCGGAGCGACAACCGTCTCTGCGACCACTCTGCACGAGATCGTGCGGAAACTGCCTGATGGGGCTTTGGTGTCGCTGACAGCCGACAGCGCCGCGGGTCGCCTGACCGTAGAGGCGGGGCGTTCGAACTTTTCGCTCGCCACCCTGCCGAAAGAAGACTTTCCGGTCATGGCATCATCTGAATATGCCTCGAACTTTTCGATTGCCGCGCCCAAGTTGCGCCGCTTGTTCGACAAGTCCAAATTCGCGATTTCAACGGAAGAGACCCGGTACTATCTGAATGGCGTCTACATGCACATCGCTGATGGCGACGAGGGCCGCGCGTTGCGCTGTGTGGCCACGGACGGTCACCGCCTGGCCCGCATCGACAGCGAATTGCCCGAAGGGGCCGCCGACATGGCCGGCGTGATTGTGCCCCGCAAGACAGTCGGCGAATTGCGCAAGCTGCTGGATGATGACGACATGGTAATCGCTGTGAGCGTGTCGGAAACCAAGGTGCGTTTTGCCACGCCGGACATCACGCTGACGTCCAAGGTCATCGACGGCACCTTTCCCGACTACACACGCGTCATTCCTGTGGGCAACACGCGCAAGATGGAAGTGGACGCCTCGGATTTTGCCAAGGCGGTTGACCGTGTGGCGACTGTTTCATCCGAACGCTCGCGCGCCGTTAAGTTGCAACTGGACGAAGACCGTCTGATCCTGTCGGTCAATGCGCCCGATTCCGGCGCGGCCGAGGAAGAGCTGGCGGTAGCTTATGGTGATGAGCGGCTGGAGATCGGGTTCAACGCCAAGTACTTGCTGGAAATTGCCAGCCAGGTCGATCGCGAAAATGCCGTGTTCCTGTTCAACTCATCCGGTGATCCGACATTGATGCGCGAAGGCAATGACCTGAGCGCGGTCTATGTCGTCATGCCGATGCGCGTTTGATTTCTTGCCTCCGGCGGCGATTTTTTTTAATCAGAGAAGGGGACGGTGATGGCACTGTCCCTTTCTGCTTTGACGCTATCGCATTTTCGCTCGCACAAACTGGCGCGGCTGGAAATGGATGCGCGGCCTGTCGCGATCTATGGGCCCAACGGTGCGGGCAAGACCAATATACTTGAAGCAATATCGCTGTTTTCACCTGGTCGCGGGCTGCGCCGGTCATCGGCCGAGGATATGACCCGGCGGCCCGAAGCACTGGGTTGGAAACTGTCAGGGGTATTGCATTCCCTCCACCAGAGTCATGAAGTCGAAACCTGGTCTGAAAATGGCGCGGCACGTCAAGTGCGCATTGATGGCAAGACGACTGCGCAGACAGCGCTTGGTCGCATCGCGCGCGTGTTGTGGCTGATCCCGTCCATGGACCGGCTGTGGATCGAAGGGGCGGAGGGGCGGCGGCGGTTTCTGGATCGCATGACCCTCAGCTTTTTGCCCGATCACGCGCAATTGTCGCTGGATTATGACAAGGCGATGCGCGAACGAAACAGGTTGCTCAAGGATATGGTCCGCGATCCACATTGGTATCGGGCGCTGGAACAGCGCATGGCCGAAACCGGGGCCGCCATCCACGCCAACCGATCTGGTGCCCTTGAGGCACTTGCAGAGGCGCAGGGCGATGCGCAGACGGCATTCCCTGCCGCGACGCTGACATTGCAACCGGGAGAGTTGGGCCTGCCGGAGACAGCGGAAGATCTGCGAACGGCCCTGGCCGACGGACGCAGTCGCGATCTGGCGGCGGGGCGCACGTTGATCGGACCCCATCGTGCGGATCTGTTTGGGGTCTATGCCGCCAAGAATGTGCCGGCCAGGGACTGCTCGACCGGTGAGCAGAAGGCGCTTCTGGTGTCCCTGATCCTGGCCAATGCGCGTGCGCTGGCGCGGGATTTTGGCGCACCGCCGTTGTTGCTGCTGGACGAGGTCGCCGCCCATCTGGACGCGGAGCGGCGTGCCGCACTGTATGATGAAATCTGTGCCCTTGGCGCACAGGCCTGGATGACGGGCACGGAAACGCAGTTGTTCGACAGTCTGGGGGCGCGTGCCCAGTATCTGGAGGTCACCGAAACCGACGGCGTCAGCACTGTGTCGGGTCCATGACGCTCGGCCCCTGGGATATTGCGCTCTATGCTGGTGCGCTGCTGGTGCTGTTCCTGACGCCGGGGCCGGTCTGGGTCGGGCTGATCGCCCGCAGCCTGTCAGGCGGGTTTCATGCCGCATGGCCGCTTGCCCTTGGCGTGGTTGTGGGCGACGTGTTGTGGTCGTTGCTGGCGATCTTTGGCATCACCTGGGTGCTGTCCGTTTATGGAGGCTTCCTTGAGGTGCTGAAATGGGTCGCGGCGGCGATGTTTCTGGTCATGGGCTCATTGGTGATCCGCCATGCAGGCGATCGGATCAGCACGGACAGTTCCCTGACACGGCCCGGTATGTGGGCGGGATTTGTCGCCGGGCTGGTCGTGATCCTCGGCAACCCTAAGGCGATCCTGTTCTATGCGGGTATGCTGCCCGGGTTCTTTGATCTGACGCGTCTGACAGCGATGGACATCGCGATCATCGTGTCACTTTCGATGATCGTTCCGCTGTTCGGCAACCTCGCCATGGCGCTGTTCATCGACCGCGCGCGGCGCTTGATGCAACGCCCCGAGGCCCTGCGCCGGATGAACATCTTTGCAGGCGTCCTGCTGATCTGCGTCGGCCTTGTCATCCCCCTGACCTGAAACGCAAAATCTTGTGTCAGTCGCGTGACAATCCCCCTGAAAAACCGTATATCTAGGGGAACAGAACAAGAGGCCGGATCATGGCAGACAACGAGCAAGCGCCCGAAGAATACGGTGCGGATTCAATCAAGGTTCTCAAGGGCTTGGAGGCGGTACGCAAACGTCCGGGCATGTATATCGGCGACACCGATGATGGCAGCGGTCTGCATCACATGGTCTACGAGGTTGTCGACAACGGCATCGACGAGGCGCTGGCAGGCCATGCGGATGTGGTGACCGTGACAATTCACGCGGATTCGAGCGTTTCGGTCAGTGACAACGGGCGCGGAATTCCGGTCGGAATTCACGAAGAAGAAGGCGTGTCAGCGGCAGAGGTCATCATGACCCAGCTGCACGCAGGCGGTAAGTTCGACAGCAATTCCTACAAGGTGTCAGGCGGTCTGCACGGCGTGGGCGTGTCGGTGGTCAACGCCCTGTCCGACTGGCTGGAATTGCGCATCTGGCGCGACGGCAAGGAACACGTGGCCCGGTTCGAGGGTGGGTTTACAACCAAACATCTTGAGGTTGTGGGCAACGCCGGGACGCGCACAGGGACCGAGGTGCGCTTTCTCGCTTCTACGGCCACATTTTCCAACCTCGAATATTCCTTTGAGACGCTGGAAAAGCGCCTGCGCGAACTGGCCTTTCTCAATTCCGGTGTCCGCATCGTCCTGACAGATGAACGCCCGGTCGAAGAGTTGCGTTCCGAGCTGTTCTACGAAGGCGGCGTCAAGGAATTCGTCAAATACCTTGACCGCCACAAATCCTCGGTGATGCCTGAACCGATCTTTATCACCGGCGAGCGTGACGACATCGGTGTCGAGGTCGCGATGTGGTGGAATGACAGCTATCATGAAAACGTCCTGCCGTTTACCAACAACATCCCGCAGCGCGATGGCGGCGCGCATATGGCGGGCTTTCGCGGCGCGCTGACGCGGACGATCAACAACTATGCCCAGACCAGCGGCATCGCCAAAAAGGAAAAGGTCAGCTTTACCGGCGACGATGCCCGCGAGGGGCTGACCTGTGTGCTGTCCGTCAAGGTGCCGGACCCCAAATTCAGCAGCCAGACCAAGGACAAGCTGGTCAGTTCCGAAGTCCGCCCCGCCGTCGAGGGCCTCGTGAACGAAAAGCTGGCTGAGTGGTTCGAAGAGAACCCGAATGAGGCCCGGATCATCGTGGGCAAGATCGTCGAGGCCGCGCTGGCCCGCGAAGCAGCGCGCAAGGCCCGCGATCTGACCCGCCGCAAGAACCCGATGGACATGAATTTCCTGTCCTCCAAGCTCAAGGATTGTTCCGACAAGAATCCCGCCAATACAGAGATTTTTCTGGTCGAGGGCGACAGCGCCGGCGGGTCGGCCCAGACGGGTCGGGATCGCAAGACGCAAGCCATCCTGCCGCTCAAGGGCAAGATCCTGAACGTGGAACGCGCCCGGTTCGACCGGATGCTGGGCAGTCAGGAAATCGGCAACATGGTGATGGCGCTGGGCACCGGTATCGGGCGTGACGAATTCAACATCGAAAAACTGCGCTACCACAAGATCGTCATCATGACGGATGCGGACGTGGACGGCGCGCATATCCGCACGCTGTTGCTGACGTTCTTTTACCGCCAGATGCCCGAACTGATCGAGGGCGGATACCTCTATATCGCGCAGCCACCGCTTTACAAAGTGTCGCGCGGCAAGTCCGAGGTGTACCTCAAGGACGAGGCCGAAATGCAGGATTATCTTGTCCAGCAAGGAATCGACGGCGCCATGCTGCGTCAGGGCAATGGCGAGGAAATCGCCGGGCAAGACCTTGTCCGTGTGGTCGAAGAGGCGCGGCAGTTGCGGCGCGTGCTACAGGCGTTTCCAACGCATTATCCCCGCCACATCCTTGAGCAGGCCGCGATTGCCGGGGCCTTTGTTCCCGGCGCGGTCGAAAGCGATTTGCAGGGCGTGGCCGACAAGGTGGCCGAGCGGCTGAACCTGATCGCGCTGGAATGGGAGCGTGGCTGGGCGGGTCGAATCACGCAGGACAAGGGCGTGCGACTGGCCCGTATCCTGCGCGGGGTCGAAGAGGTGCGCACGCTTGACGGGCGTATGTTGCGATCGGGCGAGGCGCGCAAGACCGGCACGTTCACGCAAAGCCTGAAGGATGTCTATGGCACCCCCGCCGCGCTGCACCGCAAGGACAAAAGCCTTCAGATCATGGGGCCAATGGATCTGCTGGACGCGATTCTTGCCGAGGGTGAAAAAGGATTGTCGCTGCAACGCTACAAGGGTCTGGGCGAAATGAACCCCGACCAGTTGTGGGAAACCACGCTGGACCCGGATGCACGCACGCTGCTCAGGGTGCGGGTCGAGGATATGGCCGAGGCCGACGACCTGTTCACCAAGCTGATGGGTGACGTCGTGGAACCGCGCCGCGAGTTCATCCAGAAAAACGCACTGAGTGTCGAGAACCTGGATTTCTGAGCAATGGCCGAGCAGACGCACCACCCCCTGCCGCAGCGATCCGCCGTACCGGATGACGAAATGCTCGACCGGGCGCGCAGCTATTACGCCGACATGGCCAAACGCCGCACGATCCGCGATTTCGATACCGCGCCCGTACCCCAAGAGGTGATCGCGGCCTGTGTCGCTGCCGCAGGCACTGCGCCCTCGGGGGCCAATCAACAGCCCTGGCATTTTGTCGCTGTCCGCGACCCGGCCCTCAAAAAACAGATACGCGCCGCCGCCGAAGAGGAAGAACGCAAGTTTTACGCAGGCGGCGCCGGCAAAGAATGGCTGGAGGCGCTGGCACCCATCGGGACGGATGCGGACAAACCCCACCTCGAAGACGCGCCATGGCTGATCGTCGTCTTTGCCCAGCGCTATGGCGTGGATGCGGACGGCACGCGGCACAAACATTATTACGTGCCGGAAAGCGTCGGAATCGCCACCGGCATGTTGCTGACGGCGCTGCACCTGTCCGGGCTCGCCACGCTGACACATACGCCCAACCCAATGGGGTTTTTGCGCGATCTTCTGGAACGGCCTGACAGTGAAAAGGCGACAATGATCATCGCAGTGGGGCACCCCGCCAGGGACGCGAAAGTGCCTGAATTCGCCAAACTCAAGAAGCCGCTGGACGATATTCTGACGGTCCGGTGACGACGTCATTTCAGACCAGGTAAGCCTCAATTTCGCCGATATTTGTGTGTCATCTGCGCGTAACAAGGCACGAGATACGAGGCAATTCGATGTCACAGGACGTTTTTGCAGCACGGCTGGCACGGCTTGACGGGGCACAAACCCAATTGAAAGACAGCCAGAAGGTTGCGGCGCAAACCGCACGCGGGCGTGTGCCGGAATGGGTGCGCAACATGGGATATCCCGGCTCGCTTGTTGGTGCGGTCCTGATTGGAATCCTGACCGTCCTGCTGTCGCGCTATGTGATGTTCCATCTCAATGGTGTGCCCGACCCGGATGCGGACGCGGACATGACAATGCTGATCGACGGGGGCCTGGCCGCAGTGCTGGCTTTCATGATCCGAAGTGCGCTGAACATGACGTCCAAGGAGCATCTGGCCTGCAAGGCGGCAGGCATCTGGATCGCGCTGACCGGCATGCACAACGCAGTCCACGCCTTTCCCACGGTCTGGGCAACCGCGTTTTCGCCCGAATGGGTCGAACGCACGACGGAAATGACCGAACCGCGATCCTTCTACATCTCTGGTGTCAGCTTTGTGATTGGCGACAAGGACGAAGGCGACACTGCCAGTGACGTGCCCACATCCAGGTCCAAAGAGATCAAGATCAACCGCTTCTGAGGCAGACAGGGGAAACAGTCTTGATTTTCCCCGTCAAAATCTCTTTGAGCAGGCAGGATTTCCCGCTAACCTGCGCAAACTCGATTGCAATGAAATGCGTCGCTGAAGAAATCGGGGCGCAGTACACAGGTGGGAGACTACAAGATGGGCAAACGCGACGATCTGATCGCGCAATATGCGGATGACCTCAAGAACAAGTGCGGGATGACTCCGGACATGGATCTTTTGACCAAGGTGACGATTGGCTGCGGTCCGTCGATTTACAATGCCGACGCATCAACCGTTGCCGGCAGCCAGAAATCCGAACTGGAAACCGTCAAGGAAAACTTCCTGATGAAGAAACTGGGGCTCAGGGACGGCCCTGAATTGATGGACGCGATAGACAAAGTCATCGAGATTTATGGCAAGTCCGAGCGCAACAAGTATCGCGCCGTTGTCTATTACATGCTGACCAAGCATTTCGGCAAAGAGTCGGCGTATAGCTGATCGGTGCCAACCAGCAAGACCAGAGCGCCCGCCGACTGAGCGGGTGTTTCTGTTTTTACTATAATACGAAGCACTTAGGATTTGCTATTGGGCGGCTGTCCTCGTAAATCTAGCTCGTCAGACCAGAAAGGTCAGACCCGATTTTCAACACGTGCGGTGGCTCTTGGGAGTGCGTGCCGAGGGTGAAAGGGTTCTGATCACATCGGGTCAGAACCCTTTTGGCGTTCAGAAAACCATCAATACAGCCCCAATGACAGTGCAGCCAAAGGTGGCATAGCCACCGTCGATCAGCGTCAATCGAAACGGGCGTGCGCTGAACCCATAGAATGTCGCGATCCACGGGCTGACCAGAAACAGGCCAATGCCAAAGCCGGACACAAGCCCCTCGCCCACCGTATCAATCCCGCTCAACGCAAAAACGTGGCGCATCATGCCCGCAACCAGAACAGCCCCGACAAGGCTGGTGATGTAGGGGACCGGATCAGACCGGTTGGCTGGCGCATCCGCTGTCTCATTCAACGGCACATCCGATAAGGTCATCCAGCGTTTGGCAAACACTGTGTACCAGACGGCCCCGAACAAAAATCCCGCGATACCCGCAGCGATGACGTCTAGAAATCCCATCCGTTCCTCCTCTTGGCACTTTAATGCAATGTGCCAGAGCGGACGTGAATCGACAAATGGTTACGCGGACACGCCTGCCATTTCGCAGACGATACGCCATTCGTCGTCGGTCACCGGTTGAACGGACAGGCGGGAATTGCGGATCAGGGCCATGTCGGACAAGCGTTCATCTGTCTTGACCATTTCGAGTGTGACCGGGGTCTTGACCGATTCCACCGCCTTGATGTCCACACATTCCCATCGTTCATCGTCGGTGGTGCTGTCAGGATGCGCGCCCGCGATCACCTCGACAATGCCAACGACCGCTTTTTCCTTTTGGGAATGGTAAAAGAACCCGCGATCCCCCACCGCCATCTCGCGCATGAAATTGCGCGCCTGATAGTTGCGCACACCGTCCCACTCTTCTCCGGCGTCGCCCTTTGCCACCTGATCGTCCCAGCTCCAGGTGGAGGGCTCGGATTTGAACAGCCAGTGTTTCATGTGCCCATGACCTGTTTCCACGCGATGATCTGTACTTCGCGAAACAGCCCGGCCTTGGCATAGGGGTCATTGTCGGCCCAGGATTGTGCGGCGGCCATGTCAGCGACATCCAGTACAATCAGCGACCCGCAAGGCTGGCCTTCGCCATCCAGATACGGGCCCGCCTTTTGAACCACACCGGTTTCTTCCAGATAGGCAAGGTGATCGGGCCGGTTTTCCATCCGAATGGCCAGCGCGCCTGACTTGTCCCATGCCATCAACGCAAAAATCATATCATTCCTCCTTCAGGGGGCGGCCCAGCAGTTGATGCATTGCGCCCCTCACATCCAAATGCCCGTCGACCAGATCAGCAACGGTGGAACACAGCGGCAGGTCCAGCCCCCGATCGGCCGCGACCTTGCGCAACGCCTGCGCGGTTGCGGCCCCTTCTACCGTTACACCGGCATCAAACGCACGTCCCGCGCCCAGCGCAAGTCCAAGCCGATAGTTGCGGGAATGACTGGACGTGCAGGTAAGTGTCAAATCTCCAAGCCCGCTCAACCCCATAAGTGTCTCGGATTGCGCGCCAAATGCGGCAGCCACCCGCTGCATTTCGGCAAAACCACGCGTCATCAACGCCGCCCGTGCGCTGGCACCCAGACCGGCGCCAATCACGGCGCCACAGCCAATGGCAATCACGTTCTTCAGCGCGCCGCCAAGTTCCGCGCCGATCACATCCGTACTGCGGTACAGGCGCAGCGTGGGCGTGGACAGTTGCGCTTGCACAGTTCGCGAGACGTCTTCGTCCACGCAGGCAAGGGTCAGTGCTGTGGGCAAGCCACGCGCAATGTCTGTGGCAAAGCTGGGTCCGGTCAGTACAGCCACATGTCTGGCCGCTCCAAGCAGTTTCGAAGGGCCGTCGCCCGTGCTGAGGTCGATGCCCTTGCAACAGGCGACCACGGTTTTTCCGCTCAGATCATGGGTCGACGTGAACGCACCCAACGCTTGCATCGGCAAGGCCATCAGCAGCGTTTCGGCGGCCAAGGCTCTTTCCAGGTCGCCGGTTACCGCGAGGTTTTCAGGAAAGGGCACGCCTGCAAGACGACGCTTGTTTTGCCGGTCGGTGTTCATCGTGCCGATGTCGCGTGCCCATAAAGTCACCGGGCCATGCTGTCCAAGCGTGACGGCCAAAGCGGTGCCAAACGCACCCGCTCCGATCACGGAAACACTCACGCCTTGGCTCCCTTCTTTCCAGAGCCGAGCATTGCGGCACTTGCAGTGTCGAGCGGCATGCGTGGCCGCGCCGACAATTCCATGTTGTCTGGCCCACGCACACCCATCTGCTCGATCCCGGCGGCAGCGATCATGGCGGCATTGTCAGTACACAGCGCCAGCGGCGGCGCCAGAAAGCGCGCGCCATGTGTGTCTGAAACAGTCTCTAACCCGGCACGAATCGACATATTCGCCGCGACACCGCCTGCCACGCAGAACGTCGGGGTCCCTGGCGACAATGCCAGGTAAGCCTCAAGGGCCCGCGCGCTTTTCCCGACAAGGCTGTCACACACCGCCGCCTGAAATGACGCCGCCAGATCCGCCTGATCCTGCATGCGCAAGCCACCCTGTGACGCCACCAGATCGTCCCGCGCACGCAGAACAGCCGTCTTCAACCCGGAAAAGCTGAGATCGCACCCGGAACGGTTCGCAAGCGGACGCGGAAAGGCAAAACGCGACGGATCGCCATCTGCGGCAATCGTCTCTATCGCGGGGCCTCCGGGCTGTTGCAGACCCAGCAGACGCGCAACCTTGTCAAACGCCTCGCCCGGCGCATCGTCGATCGTGCCGCCGAGACGGTCAAACCGATCCGGGCCATGCGCGATCAGGAACTGGCAGTGTCCACCCGACACCAGCAGCATCAGATAGGGAAATGCGACACCGTCGGACAATCGCGGCGTCAACGCATGGCCTGCCAGATGATTGATGCCGTACATCGGCAGGCCGGTGGCCATCGACAGCCCCTTGGCCATCATCACGCCCGAAACCACACCGCCGATCAGACCGGGGCCGCATGTCACCGCGATCCCGTCAATCGCATCCAGCCCGACGCCCGCCTGTTCAAGCGCGGCAACGATACTGACATCCAGCCGTTCGACATGCGCCCGCGCCGCGATTTCGGGCACAACTCCGCCAAAGGCCGCGTGCAGGTCGGTTTGTCCGTAAACAACAGAAGACATCACTGACATTTCACCCGGAATACCGCGCACAACCGCGGCTGCGGTGTCGTCACAACTGCTCTCGATGCCAAGCAGGGTTTGAGGGTGGCTCATCGGTAAGGTCCGTTGCACGTAGGGCCCGTGGGGGGTAACACTTTGAACTGTGGCAAACAATGCATCCCCTACGCCTGTCCCGCTGATCATGACACGCCCGAAATCCGCGTCAGCGGCCTTTGTTGCCATGCTGCCGGACACGGTTCTCGCCCGTTTTGAACCGGTGCTCAGCCCGCTAGTCGAAATCGTGAACCTCATGCCGCCTTTGGCAATGGGGCCGCAGGACAGCGCTGTGTTTTCCTCGGCAAACGGTGTCCGTGCGGCCCCCGACGGGCAGGGACGAACAGCCTATTGCATAGGTCCCGCGACGACCAGAGTGGCCAGGTCAAAAGGGTGGGTCGCAAAGCAGGCGGGCGAGGATGCGCAAAGCCTTGTCGCGACGCTGCAAAACATCAGGCCGGACAATCGCCTGTTTCATCTGTCCGGTGAGTACACGCGGGGGGATATTGCACCGCGATTGTCGCGGGCCGGTCTGACCATAACCCGCGTGGTGCTTTATGAACAACGCCTGCGTGCGCTGACAGACGCTGCGGTACAGAAAATCCGAGACGCGCCTCATGTAATGGTCCCGCTGTTTTCGCCTCGCACGGCCGCACAGTTCGCCAAGGTGGTCCCCAAACCCGATGTCGTTCACGCCATTGCCCTGAGTGCGGCGGTAGCCGATGAACTGGCGGATGTGCCGCTTGCCAGCGTGACGGTTGCAGCCAGGCCGGATGCACAGGCGATGGGCGAAGCGCTTGCCAACCTTGATCCATGGAAATGATTGCACCCCATCGGGTTGAGGGGCGACGACGCGCGGAGTAGACTTTGCAATGGCGGCACTGCACGCCGAAAGAATCGAAAGGAGGGGACAGCCTTGGCTAACCGCAAACGCCCGAATCAGGCCGCCAAGGGCGAGTCACCATCTGAATCCCCCAATTTGGACAATACTGCGGACACGGTCGTTGAAGGGTCCGAAATCGACGCGACCACGAACGACGAGTCTGACAGCGGCGACAAAACCGTCGCGCCCGAGGCGGACCCGAATGACTCAGGTGCACCGATGGCCGAAGGCGTCGACACGACCGAATCCGAAGAACCGGTCGAGGCTGACGTTTCGGACGATGAAGCCAAAGGCCAGACGGACAAAGAGACCGGGGGCGAAAGAACGCTGTTGCCCGCGCCGACCCCGGTCCCGGCAGAGCCCGCGCGTGCGTCTGTTCTCCCGATGATCCTTGCAGGTATTCTGACCGCACTGTTGGGCTTTTTGGCCGCGCGGAGCGATTTTTTGCCCGCCAGCCTGCAAGTCCCGGCGCCCGAAGCCGATCCGGCGATTGCACAAGGTATCGCGGACGCCAACGACCGCCTCTCCGACCTTGAAACGGCCATTGCGGAACTGCCTGCAATGCAACCACCCGTCGTGGTCGATGGACAGGTCGATCTGACCCCGGTCACGGATGAACTGACCGCATTGTCCGAACAGGTGGCCGCTCTTGCACCTCTGTCCGAGCGACTTGATGTCCTGACGGCACGCGTGGACACGCTGGTCGCGCAACCGGCACCCGCCGTCGCCGTACCGGACGAAGCGCTGGAGGCCGCCATGGCTGAACTGCGCGCGGCCGCCGCAGCCCAACAGTCGGAAATTGACCGGTTGCTGGCCGACGCACAGTCCATCCGCAATGACACGGCGGCCGAGGCAAACGCCACGCTGATACGCGCGGCCATGACGCGCATTCGGGCAGCGATCGACACAGGGGCACCGTTTGCCACGGCGCTGGGCGATCTTGAACAGGCCGGGGCCACCGACATTCCTGACGCACTGCGCATGGCGGCAGGTGACGGCGTTGTGCCGCTTGCTGCACTGCAGGAGGCTGTTTCAGACGCCGCGCGCGACGCCCTGGCTGCCGCGCGCGATGTGGGCGACGACAATGGTGGATTGGGCAGTTTCCTGCAACGTCAGCTTGGCGCGCGCGCCGTTACCCCGCGTGAAGGCTCCGACCCGAACTCGGTCCTGTCCCGCGTCGAGGGCGCGGTTCGGGCCGGGCGGCTTGGCGACGCGCTGGCCGAAGCCGAGGCCCTGCCCGAATCTGCACGTGCGGCCATGGGTCAATGGCTGGAACAGGCGCAATCGCGCCAAGACGCCGTAACCGCGGCAAACGCATTGGCAGAACGCCTGTCTGCACTCTGAAGGGGCCTCTTTATGATCTGGTCATTGGTAAAAATCATCGTCTTCGTCGTGGCCGTCGCCGCGCTTGCCCTCGGCGCGGGCTGGCTGCTTGAGGCCGAAGGCGGCGTGCGCATCATCGTGGCCGGTCAGGAATTCACCCTAGGTCCGCTGCAATCCGTCGTTGCCCTCCTGTTGCTGGTTCTGGTGATCTGGATCGGCCTCAAGCTGCTTGGGCTGCTGGTCGTGTGTTGGAAGGTGCTGAACGGCGATGAAACGGCCTGGTCGCGATATCGGGCCCGGAACAAATCGGCCAAGGGTTTCGATGCCCTGGCCGAAGGGATGATGGCGTTGGCCTCGGGCGAGGGGCGCGTGGCCCTGGCAAAGGCGGAAAAGGCGGATCGTTACCTCAACCGGCCCGAATTGACGAACCTGTTGACAGCCCAAGCCGCGGAACTGGCCGGGGATCGCAAAAAGGCGGAAGAAACCTATCGCAAGCTGGTGCAGAACGATTCGACGCGTTTCGTCGGGGTGCGCGGGATCATGAAGCAAAAGCTGGCAGATGGTGACACTGACACGGCCCTCAAACTGGCCGAAAAGGCGTTTGCCCTGAAGCCAAAGCATGAAGACACGCAAGATGTGTTGCTGAAACTGCAAGCCGGGCACGAGGATTGGAAAGGGGCACGCCAGACCCTGTCGGCCAAGCTGAAATACGGCAACCTGCCGCGTGATGTCCACAAACGCCGCGACGCTGTTCTGGCGCTGAGCGAAGCAAAGAAGATTCTGGACCAGGATCAAACCATCGAAGCGCGCGAAGCCTCTATTGCGGCGAACAAACAATCGCCCGACCTGATACCTGCCGCCGTAATGGCCGCAGAAGGCCATATCGGGCAAGGTCAAAAGAAATACGCGACGCGCATTCTGAAAAAGGCATGGGAGGCCCAGCCTCATCCCGACCTCGCCCGCGCATTCGCCGCAATCGAGCCGGACGAAACGCCCGCCGCACGGTTGAAACGCTTTGCCCAATTGTCGCGCAGCCACCCGGATGATCCGGAATCCAAAATGCTCATGGCCGAACTGAACATCGCCACCGAGGATTTTCCGGCAGCCCGCCGCGCATTGGGCGATCTGTTCGAAACGGACCCGACCGCGCGGTCAGCCACCCTGATGGCTGCCATCGAGCGTGGTCAGGGCGCCAGCGATGCTGTCATACAGGGGTGGCTGACGCGCGCATTGTCTGCACCGCGCGGACCACAATGGGTTTGTGACAATTGCCAGAACATCCACGCGGAATGGACACCGATCTGTACCAACTGCGCGGCCTTCGACACGTTGTCATGGAAACGCCCGCCCAGTGCCGAAGTGGCGATGCCCGGCGGCACGGAAATGTTGCCGTTGCTGGGGGCCCAGAAAACCAAATCCGGCGACAATGCCGTGACCGTCGTGGATGCCGGCGCAGACGGCGACGTGATCGAGGCTGAGGACCTTGGCAATCCGGGGAAAAAGGGGTCTTAGCCGGGCAAATCCCCCCGCTCATTCCCGCGACACTTGCAGGCTCGGCTGCTCGCGTTATACGTGTTTCATGTTGTCTTTTGGGGCTTGGCCATTTTGCGCCGGTGTTGCCGTTCGAAAGATGGGGGAACCGGCGTCGTGCGAAGAAAATTGAACACCCTGATCGCGCTTTGCCTTGTGCTTGTGCTCGCGGCTTGCACATTGCCGCGCGGCGCGGCCATTCAAAGCGAGGTGATAAACAGCCGGGACGACGCAACAGCCGCCTATTCGGTCGTGCCTGTCAAATCGGCCAACATTGCCCAGTTGCGCACATGGCCTGTTACCGGACGGGCCGGGAATTATCGCTGGTTCAGTGACACACGCGGGCCGAAATCCAACATCATTCGTCCGGGTGACCTGATTGATCTGATCGTCTGGGACAATCAGGACAGTTCCCTGCTGACGTCACAGGGCGACAGTAACGTCACATTGTCCGGCCTGCGGGTTTCGCCAACCGGAAAAATCTTTGTCCCTTATATCGACGAGATACAGGTGGGCGGTTCGACTCCGGAATCCGCGCGCGCTCTGATAAAGGAACGGCTGGAGGTCGTTGTGCCGGATGCTCAGGTCCAACTCAGCCTGCAGGCGGGGCCGGACAACTCGGTCAGTGCCGTGCGCGGCTTTGCCAGTCCCGGCACCTACCCGATGCCAAACCGCGACTTTTCGATCCTCAACCTGATCTCTGTCGCGGGCGGCATAACGGAAGGTTTGCAAAACCCCCTTGTTCGCGTGATCCGGGACTCCAGGTCCTACGAGATTCGCGCAGACACGTTGTTCGAACGTCCCTCGGCCAATGTCGTTTTGCGCGGCGGTGACAGTGTGATCGTGAAAGAAGATGACCGCTATTTCGTCGCCCTTGGCGCCACCGGTTCCGAAGCTGTGGTGCCTTTTGATCAGGAACACATCACCGCAATCGAAGCGCTGGCCCTGCTGGGTGGTCTGAACGACACACGCGCCAACCCAAAGGGCATCCTTATCCTGCGTGATTATCCGGAAAAAGCCCTGCGCAGTGACGGGTCCGGTCCGGCCAAAACGCAGGTGGTGTTCTCTGTCGATCTGACCTCGGCCGAGGACATTTTTGCCGCGCGCAAGTTCCAGATCAACCCGAACGACCTTGTGATGGCAACAGAAAGCCCGGTTGGTTCCGTGCGCACCATATTCGGTCTGATCGGGTCCGCCGTTGGGGTCGGCAACGCGGTAAACGGCGGCTAGCCAGGGAAAAGGCCCCGGCAGATCGCTGCACGGGGCCCGGGCACATGGCGGTAGGGTGGGGTTTCACCCCACCACAATGTTCAATAGCGATAGTGTTCGGGTTTGAACGGACCGTCGGGTGTCACGCCGATATAGGCTGCCTGATCCCCGTCAAGTCTGGTCAGTTTCACGCCAATGCGATCCAGATGCAGGCGTGCTACCTTTTCATCCAGATGCTTGGGCAGGATATAGACCTCGTTCTTGTACTGGTCGGTGTTCTGCCACAGCTCGATCTGGGCCAATACCTGATTGGTAAAGCTTGCAGACATGACAAACGAGGGGTGGCCCGTAGCGTTGCCAAGGTTCAGCAGGCGCCCTTCGGACAACAGGATCAGACGATGGCCATTCGGCATCTCGATCATGTCCACCTGTTCCTTGATGCTGGTCCACTTGTGGTTCTTCAGCGCGGCGACCTGAATTTCGTTGTCAAAGTGGCCAATGTTGCCGACAATCGCCATGTCCTTCATCTCGCGCATGTGCTCGATGCGGATCACGTCCTTGTTGCCGGTGGTCGTGATGAAAATGTCTGCGGAATCCACAACATCCTCAAGCAGAACAACTTCGAACCCGTCCATTGCGGCCTGAAGTGCGCAGATCGGGTCAACCTCGGTCACCTTGACGCGCGCGCCCGCACCGGAGAGTGAAGCGGCAGAGCCTTTGCCCACATCGCCATAGCCCATGACGACGGCAACCTTGCCCGCCATCATGGTGTCCGTGGCGCGGCGAATTCCGTCAACCAGCGATTCCTTGCAGCCATATTTGTTGTCGAATTTCGACTTCGTAACCGAATCGTTCACGTTGATGGCGGGGAAGGGCAGCTGGCCCTGCTTTACAAGGTCATAAAGGCGGTGCACGCCTGTTGTTGTCTCTTCCGAAACGCCCTTGATCTGGTCACGCAACTTGGTGAACCAGCCGGGGCTTTCAGCCATGCGTTTGGCGATCTGCGCCTTGATAACCGTCTCTTCTTCGGATGTGGGAACGGGAATGATCTCTTCACCGGCCTCGGCGCGCGCGCCCAGAAGGACATATAGGGTCGCATCGCCACCATCGTCCAGAATCATGTTCGGCCCGTCCGCAAACTGGAACGACCTGTCGAGGTAATCCCAATGTTCTTCCAGCGACTGGCCCTTGACGGCAAACACCGGCACGCCGCTTTCTGCAATCACTGCGGCCGCATGGTCCTGCGTGGAAAAGATGTTGCACGACGCCCAGCGCACATCGGCGCCCAGTGCGACCAGTGTCTCGATCAAGACAGCGGTCTGGATGGTCATATGCAACGAGCCAACGATGCGGGCACCCGACAAGGGCTTGCTCTCACCATACTCGGCACGACAGGCCATCAGGCCCGGCATCTCTGTCTCGGCGATGTCCAGTTCCTTGCGCCCGTAACCAGCCAGCGCGATATCCTTGACGATATAATCCTCGGCCATGAAGCCCTCGTTTATGTGATTTTCCAGCGCCGCGTAACAGCTTGCGCGGGGTTTCTCAATACGGCTGTTGGCCGCGCGACAAACAGCCGACACATGCAGGCTCGAAGTCGGGACACCACATGTGGCCCGTTTGGAGTGTGTTTCAACAGAAAGGTTGCGTTCCGAACATCTCTCGGAAATCGTCAAAGCCGTTATCAAAATCTTACGCGGCGTTCGCCGGCCTGTCTGTTCCGGCCTTCACACCGGCGGCCCTGCAATTGCGCAGCACCTGATTCACGGCAGGGTATGACGCAAGGACAGCGCACACGCCGCGGCTTTTTCTTTGTGCAAACCCGCGCTACAGACAGGGGTATGAAACAACCCCGCGCTTGGCAACGAATGCTCTCGGGGCGTCGGCTCGACCTGCTTGACCCGACGCCTATGGATATCGAAATCGAGGATATCGCCCACGGTCTCGCCTTTGTGGCGCGCTGGAATGGGCAAACCCTGGGGGACTACGCTTATTCCGTGGCCGAACATTCCCTTTTGGTAGAGACGCTTTTTGGCCGTATCGCCCCCAAGGCACTGCCCAAATGGCGGCTGGCGGCCCTGCTGCACGATGCCCCCGAATATGTAATCGGTGACATGATTTCACCGGTAAAGGCGGCGGTTGGGCCGGGCTATGGCGCGCTTGATGAACGGCTTGAGGCTGCAATCCATCTTCGGTTTGGCCTGCCGGCAAAGGTGCCCGATAAAATAAAGAGGCAGATCAAGAAGGCCGACAAGATCAGCGCATGGATGGAAGCCACGCAGATCGCGGGCTTTAACGAACAAGAGGCCAACCGGTTTTTCGGACGCCCGCCTGCTGATCTGATCGACACCCTGAAAATCGTACTGCGCCCACCGCTGGACGCCCGCCATGCTTTCACCGCACGCCATGCGGACCTGCTGAAGCAATGCACGTGATCACCGTCCGCTCCGCCATCGCTTTTGATGCGCCGTCCATGGCGAAATTGCTGAACGCCATCATCGCACAGGGCGGAACAACAGCCCTTACAGGGACTGTTTCCGCCGCGGACCTGTCGGAACAGATGGCATCCAATGACGGACGCGCGGCATGGCATGTGGCCGTCACCCCAAGCGATGATGTGGTTGGCTTTCAATGGATCGACGCCGCGGATTACCTGCCCGCCGAAGCCGCCGAAATCGCGACCTTCGTGCAGATCGGTCAAACCGGCCTTGGCATCGGGTCCAAATTGTTCGACGCCACATGCATGGCGGCGAGGGCGTTGGGATACACATGGATCAACGCCAACATACGTGCCGATAACGAGGGCGGGCTGATCTACTACCAGTCACGCGGATTTCAGGACTACGGGCGGATAATGGACTTTGAGCTGGCCGACGGGACGTGTGTCGACAAGATCCTCGAACGCTATGACCTGTGACGTGACAATCTGCCGGACTGCGCCACGAACAGATGGCCCCGTTCGTCCGCTCTAACGCGGAGAGCGCTTTGCCAGGATACGCTGCAATGTCCTGCGGTGCATGTTCAACCGACGCGCTGTCTCGGACACGTTGCGGTCACACAATTCATAGACGCGCTGAATATGCTCCCAACGCACCCTGTCCGCGCTCATCGGGTTCTCTGGCGGCGGGGGCAAATTATCGCCCTTGGCGAGCAGGGCGTTGGTGATGTCCGTGGCATCCGCAGGTTTGGACAGATAATCGGTTGCGCCAATTTTCACGGCGGCCACCGCGGTGGCGATCGCACCGTATCCCGTCAGGACAACCACACGCGCGTCCGGCCGCCGCTCGCGCAAAACCTCAACAACATCAAGGCCGTTTCCATCCTCAAGACGCAGATCAACCACCGCATAGGCAGGTGGGCGCGCAGTTGCGATTGCCTTGCCACCGGCGACACTGTCTGCCGTTTCGATCTCGAATCCGCGCTTTTCCATCGCCTTGGCAAGGCGCCGCAGAAAGGGTTCGTCATCATCGACCAGCATTAGTGTCTTGTCAGTGCCCAGTTCAGGCAGCGCGGTATTGGCCATGTGGTGCTCCAGTTCCCATATTTCGTCCTTGATGGCTGTGGATAGATATGGAGCGCACCGGGGTCGGGGTCAAATTATTCCGTGATTTCAGACGTTTTCCACAATCGTGTTGCACTGGGTGCCATTGCCTCGGGCAACGTATCCCTTCGGAAAAACTCGCAAAATCCGAACCTTGAGGAAAACCATCCGGGTGAAAGTGGCGTGGGCGACCACACAGGTTTCGTGCGCCCTGCCCTGCCTGTTTTAACATGTGCGACAGGCATCGGGCGCGACATCCACCAGACTCCGCCCATGAAACGACAGCGACAAGACATGTGACGGGTGCGATGATACGTGCCATTGTGTTTCTCGCCTGGTGCGAATGTTGATGTCCCGGCGAACACCCTTAAACTCCGGCAAAACAAGCGAAGTAGTGACAGGATGGCTCAATCAGAAATTGGTTTCGTAACCGGGCGACAGCGGTCGAACTGGATCAAGCTGCGCACCATGATCCTTTTGCGCTGGGTGGCGATTGTCGGTCAGCTTGTGGCGCTGAGTGTGGCAGAGCGCATGTTCGGGCTGCAGTTGGAACTGGGCCTGTGCTATCTGGTTGTGGGCATTTCCGTAATCGGAAACCTGATCGCTATTTTCGTGTTCCCCGAAAACAAGCGTCTCGCGGAATCCGAAAACCTGTTGATGGTCCTGTTTGACCTGTTGCAACTTGGTTTTCTTCTGGCGCTGACCGGTGGCCTGAACAATCCCTTTGCCCTGCTCATGCTGGGGCCGGTCACGATATCGGCGGCGGTTCTGACAACGCGCTCCACTGTGCTGGTGGGGGCGACGGCCATTGTCATCGTCACACTTCTGTCGGAATACCACCTGCCCCTGCGCACTCAGGACGGCGCAACGCTCAGCATTCCGGACCTGTTTGTGTTCGGCAACTGGATCGCGCTGGTGATCGCCATTTGTTTCATTGGCCTTTATTCACGCCGCGTGACGATCGAAATCAACGCCATGTCCGATGCGCTGTCGGCCACGCAGCTTGCCCTGTCCCGCGAACAAAAACTGACCGATCTGGGCGGCGTGGTTGCCGCGGCGGCGCATGAGCTTGGAACCCCGCTGGCGACGATCAAACTGGCCAGCGCCGAGTTGATGGAAGAGTTGTCCGATCAACCCGACCTGCGCGATGACGCGGCCCTGATCTGCGCGCAGGCCGACAGATGCCGCGACATCCTGCGTGACATGGGACGGGCTGGCAAAGACGATCTGCACCTCAGGCAGGCCCCGCTGATGACGGTTATCCAGGAAGCCGCCGAGCCCCATATCCATCGCGGCAAGCACATCAATTACACCCACGACCCCGAGTCCGGAGGCGAAACTGACCAACCCGCAATCGTGCGTCAGCCCGAGATTATTCACGGGCTGCGCAACCTTGTGCAGAACGCGGTGGATTTTTCCCGTTCAACCGTCTGGATCGAGGCGCACTGGACAGACGAGCGCATCGCCTTGCGTATCATGGACGACGGCAAGGGTTTTCCGCCGCAGATCCTGGGCCGGATCGGCGATCCGTTCGTGCGGTGGCGCAAATCTGCCACTGCGCGTGTTCAGCGCCCCGAATACGAGGGCATGGGCCTTGGGCTGTTTATCGCAAAAACACTGCTGGAACGGTCTGGCGCCGAACTGACATTTTCCAACGGATCAGACCCGTATTCCAGCACACCGGTCGAGGGTGCCTATCGCGGCGCGATCGTCGAGGTGGTCTGGCCACGCCACAAGATCGACGCCCGGGTGGGTGAAAACGCGGTGCCGCAGGGATTGAACGAAAAAATTATGGCGTGACCACCGTTCGGTGACGCAGCATTAACAGTGCATTAACCTTAGTGAAGCATTGATGAACCTTCGGATTTGTGAAGGTGGCGAAGCGTGCCCGCAGTAGAGATCATTGTTGTTTTCATGTCCGCAGTCATTGCTGTAATTGCGGGTCTGGCACTTTTGACTGTGCGGCGCGCGCCGCAAGGATCGTTGGCGCAACCCGGTCCGCAGGGCATGTTTTTCCTGTTCAGCGATCTTGATCTTGAACATGCAACGGATCAGGCACGCGCCGTCCTGGCCAAAAAGCAAGGAGAAACGGACTGGCATGCGTTGCGCTCTGCGCTGATCGCCCGGTTCCCCGGATTTCCTGATGCCGACGGTTTGAGTGGCATGAGCTCGCTGACGCTGCGCGCCGCCGCGCTGGACGACACCGCAACCCTCCATCTCGACCGCGAACAGGACATGACACGTGTCGTGATCAAGGACGCGATCATGACCAATGCCAGCGCGGTACATGAGGTCAAGACGCTCGAAGCGGAACTCGGCACGCTCAGGCTTGCGGCATCGGCGTCTCCCTATCCCATCTGGCTTGTCGATGCGGACGGAAAAACCCAATGGCACAACCACGCCTACCGATCGCTTGCGGATGCGGCCCGGTCAGAGGATTGCTGTCTGGATGATCCGTTGTTTGAACTGGTTGAGGCGGATCTGGAGGGAAAACGCTCCATTCGGGTGCCGATCAATATTGCGCAAACCGGAACAACCGAATGGTATAATGTGACTGCAAGCCGGGTGGACGAAAACATCATCTACCACGCCGTCGACATCAACGCCGTCATCGAGGCCGAAGTGGCCCAGCGCAATTTCGTGCAAACCCTGGCCAAGACCTTTGCGCATCTGTCCATTGGCCTTGCGATCTTTGACCGCAATGAACAGCTGGCCCTGTTCAATCCCGCCCTTGTCGACCTGACGTCGCTGCCCGTCGAGTTCTTGAGCAGCCGACCCGCTTTGTTGGCGTTTTTTGACCGCTTGCGGGACAATCGCGTTATGCCAGAACCGAAAAACTACAACTCCTGGCGGCAGGAAATTTCAGACATGATCGCGGCCGCCACACATGCCAGCTATCAAGAGACATGGACGCTGGATACCGGGCACACCTACCGCGTCAGCGGACGACCGCACCCGGATGGTGCCGTTGCCTTTTTGATCGAGGATATTACCGCTGAAATCTCGTTGACGCGCAATTTCAGGGCTGAACTGGAATTGGGCCAGTCGTTGATGGACACGTTCGAGGATGCCCTGGCCGTGTTTTCATCCGCTGGTGTGCTGACTTTTTGCAATGCCGCATTTCGCGAGATGTGGAAAATGGACCCGGATTGCAGTTTTGCGGATGTCACCATCGTCGACTCGATCAAGCAATGGCGGGCACAGACAAAACCGAACCCGGCATGGGGCGATATCCGTGATTTCGTCATGAAACTGGGCGAACGCACACAATGGGAAGCCGAGGTGACGCACCTCAGCGATGGGCCCTATACGGTGCGCCTGTCCCCGGTTGCGTCAGGTGCCACTGTCATCCGCTTTGTCGAACCGGCCCTCGCGCCAAGAAAAAAATCATCCGTTCAGGCATAGGTCATTCCGCTTGCAGCGACCGGGGATGCCGATAGTTTGGCGGCATGATCGCAAGCCCGCTGACACTCGACTGGCCCGATGCGGACGCGACAGCCCGTTGTGCCGTCGCGTTGGGCAGGATCGTGCAACCCGGCGACGTCATTCTGCTGAGCGGACCCGTCGGGGCGGGCAAAACCCATTTTGCACGCGCGCTGATCCAGTCACTGTTGACCGTTCCCGAAGACGTCCCTTCCCCGACATTCACGTTGGTCCAGACCTATGACACGCAGAGCGGAACGCTTTGGCACACTGATCTCTACAGGCTTTCCACCGAAACCGAAATCGACGAACTGGGCCTGACCGAAGCGTTTGAGGATGCGATCTGTCTGGTCGAATGGCCCGATCGTCTGGGGCGATTTGCCCCGGAAAACGCGCTGAGCATCGAAATCTCATCAGGACGGGAAGATCGGACGGCACTGTTCACCTGGACAGACGCCAAGTGGCACAGCCGGCTTGCGGACATGGTGCAAAATGTCTGATCGAAACTCCACAATCTCGTCCTTTCTGGAACAGGCGGGCTGGGGCGATGCAACACGCAGACTCGTTGCCGGTGATGCCTCGAACCGCAGATACGAGCGGTTGGAACGGCCCGAGGCGGAAACCGTTATCCTGATGGACGCACCGTCGGAAAAGGGCGAGGATGTGCGCCCCTTCGTCGACATCACAAACCACCTGCGAAGCGTCGGGCTGTCCGCCCCCGAGATTTTCGCGCAGGACCAGAAGAACGGCTTGCTGCTGATTGAAGACCTGGGAGACGACCTGTTCGCGCGGGTGATCAGAGCCGATGCAACCTGTGAATTGCCGCTCTATCAAGCCTCGGTTGATGTTCTGGTGCGATTGCATGCTTCGACAGCCCCGGACTTGCCGACATATGATGCCGACGTGATGACGGAGCGGGCCGCGCTGGCCTATGATTGGTATCAGCGGGGTGCCCTTGGATCGGTCGATACATTGGCAAAGGCCCGGTTCGAGGCCCGGTTCCACGCGCTTCTCGCGCCATTTGATCGTGATGCAACGGTGCTGATCCAGCGCGATTATCATGCGGAAAACCTGATCTGGCTGCCTGCGCGCAAAGGCGTGCGGCGGGTCGGGTTGCTGGACTATCAGGACGCGATGCTGGGTCATCCCGCCTATGATCTGATGTCAATCGCGCAGGACGCCCGCAGGGATGTGCCCGTCGGAATGACGGATATGATGGTGCAACGCTATCTGGACGCCACGGGTTTGGACGCGGGCGCGTTTCTGGCGGCGTTTACCCTGCTGGGGACACAAAGAAACCTGCGGATCCTCGGGGTGTTTTCGCGACTGTCGATGCACTACGGGAAACCGCATTATATTGATCTGATTCCACGTGTCTGGGGCCACATTCAAACCAACCTGTCTCACCCCGCGCTGTTCCCAATCAAACCGCTGATCGACGCGGCGTTGCCTGAACCGACCCCTGCCCTATTGCAAAAGCTCAAGGACCAATGCGCCACGATCCCCTCCCCCTGATGTTGTTTGCCGCGGGCTTTGGAAAGCGGATGAGGCACCTGACGGCGCATCAGCCCAAGCCACTGGTCAATGTGGCCGGGCGGGCGCTGATCGACCACGCACTTGCCCTGGCCCACGATGTTCAGGCCAGCCCGATTGTCGCCAATCTGCACTACCTGCCCGAAATGCTGGAACAACATTTGGACGGAACCGGCATCCGCACCCTGCGGGAAGAGCCTGATATCCTGGAAACCGGCGGCGGGTTGCGAAATGCCTTGCCGCACCTGGGCAATGGTCCTGTGGCGACTCTCAACTCCGATGCAATCTGGGTCGGGCCAAATCCACTGCGCCTGCTTATGGATGCCTGGGATCCGGCTGCAATGGATGCCCTGTTGATCTGTGTGCCGCTGGCACGGGCGCATGGTCGAAAGGGTAAGGCCGATTTCCGCGTTGATTCAGCCGGGCGCCTGCACCGCGGAGGTGATGCTGTTTTCGGCGGCGCGCAGATCATGAAGACTGAATTGCTTCATTCAATCCCTGACAAGGTCTTTTCGCTGAACGTCGTGTGGGACATGATGGCGCAAAAGGATCGGCTGTTCGGCGTGTCTCACCCTGGCCATTGGTGTGACGTGGGCCATCCCGATGGTGTTCTTGAGGCCGAGGCGATGCTGAAACGATATGATGTTTGATCCCGCGCCCTTCCCTCGTGTTTTCGGGTGCGCGCCGGGGGTGGATTTCCCGGTCGCCGTGATCCGGGGACTGGAAGATAGGTTGCGGGGAGCGGCGCCCGAAGACTGGGCGCGGGTCACGCTGTTGGTCAACACCCGCCGGATGGCACGCCGCTTGCGCGATTTGTTCGATGCGGGGCCGGCGCGGCTCCTGCCGCGTATTCGGATGATCAACGACCTCGACGACCTGTTGCCCGGTGATGTCCTTCCTCCGGCGGCAACCGCTCTGGGGCGTCGATTGCAATTGGTTGCCCTGACCAACCGGCTTGTTGAACAACAGACCGGGTTTGCCCCGGACACCGCAGGGTTCGACATGGCAGACAGCCTGGCGGCCCTCATGGACGAAATGCAGGGCGAAGGTGTGAGTGCGGCAGATATCGCGCGTCTGGACGTCTCTGACCAATCCGGTCACTGGGAACGCGCACAACAGTTCATTGCGATTGCGCAGACATACATAGATGCATCCGGTGCTGCGCCGGACCCCGAAGGCCGACAGCGCGAAACCGTCCTGCGCCTTGCGGCGCATTGGGTCGAAAACCCCGTGTCAGAGCCGATTCTTGTGGTGGGGTCCACCGGATCGCGTGGCACAACCCAGCTGCTGATGCAGGCCGTTGCGGCGCTGCCTCAAGGGGCCGTTATCCTGCCGGGATTTGATTTCGAGATGCCCCATGTCTGGCCCGAATTCGCCAATGACGCCGCCGGAGAAGATCATCCGCAGTTTCGGTTCTTCAAGCTGGCGCAGGCCTTGAACATCAATCCCGCCACACTGCCGCACTGGTCCGACATGGCCGCGCCGACCAGGGCGCGCAACCGCCTCGTGTCGCTGGCGATGCGCCCCGCTCCGGTCACCGGCGCCTGGCGCATCGAGGGGCCCTCGTTGACGGATCTGGAGGCCGCCACAGCCCCCATCACGCTGGTCGAAGCCGATTCACCGCGGGCGGAAACCATCGCCATTGCCATGCGCTTGCGGCAAGCGGCGGAAACCGGACAGCGCGCGGCGCTCATCACTCCGGACCGGATGCTGACACGGCAAGTGACGGCCGCTCTGGATCGCTGGAACATTCTGCCGGACGACAGCGCCGGCACGCCGCTGCATTTGTCGCCACCGGGTCGGTTCTTGCGCCATGTGGCCGGTCTGTTTGATCGCCAACTGGATGCAGAGACCCTTTTAACCCTGCTCAAACACCCCTTGACCCACTCGGCGCACGACCGCAACGAACATGGGCTGAGAACGCAAAAGCTTGAACTGCGGATGCGCCGTCAGGGATTGCCCTATCCCGATCGGAACAGCCTGCTGGACTGTGCCCGGCGTGCCGACAGGAAACACCCCGACGCCATGGAATCCTGGGCCAACTGGATTGCCGATTTCGTCTGCGCGCAGCAGGTCGACGACAAACTGACACTGCGGGGCTGGGTTCATCGCCACATCGCCATGGCCGAGGCCATCGCCAACGGACCAAACGGAACCGATGCGGGTGAGTTGTGGTTGCAAAAGGCCGGGCAGGAAGCCCGCAAAACGCTGAACGACGTTCTGGAAGAAGCCGATTCCAGCGTGGAACTGACCGCGTCTGACTATGCCAATCTGATCGGCAGTATGCTCAGCCAGGGTGAAGTGCGCGACCGCGACTCGCCGCATCCCTTCATCATGATCTGGGGCACGCTGGAGGCCCGCGTTCAGGGTGCGGATCTGGTTATCCTCGCCGGTTTGAACGATGGAACATGGCCCGAAGCACCCAAGCCCGATCCATGGCTCAACCGCAAGATGCGCTTTGATGCGGGGCTGTTGTTGCCTGAGCGGCGGATCGGGCTGTCGGCGCACGATTTTCAGCAGGCCATTGCCGCGCCAGAGGTTTGGCTGACACGCTCCATTCGGTCTGATGACGCGGAAACCGTGCCATCACGCTGGATCAACCGGTTGAAAAACCTGACGGTCGGATTGGCGGCGCAAGGGGCGCCGGATGTGTGGAAAGACATGCGGAATCGGGGTGCGGTCTGGCTTGATCGCGCCCGTCAGCTGGATGCCGCACCGGACGTCGAAAAGGCCAGGCGGCCCGCCCCTTGCCCGCCCGTTTCGGCCCGTCCACGCCGGTTCACCGTGACGGAAATACAGACACTGATAAGGGATCCTTACGCGATCTATGCCAGGCATTGCCTGAAGTTGCGCGCGCTGAAACCGCTTGTCCAGACACCCGACGCCTTGCTGCGCGGTATCCTGTCCCACGACGTCATGGAGCATTTCGTCAAAGCGACGCTGGACGACCCGAGCGCCTTGAGTGTCGAAGCGCTTTTGAACCATGCGCGCCGCGTGCTGGGCAAGGATGTCCCGTGGCCCGCCGCGCGTGCGCTGTGGCTGGCCAGATTCGCGCGCGCTGCCGACTGGATCGTGGACAGCGAAATACAACGCCAGATCATCGCTACGCCCTGCCTCTTTGAAAACGATGCCGTTGGCCGGCTTGCGTTGCCCTCGATTGCGACAACGCTGGAAGGGCGTGCGGATCGCATCGACGTGAATGCGGCTGGCGATGTAATCCTCTATGACTACAAATCCGGCGCGCCCCCTTCGAAGGACAAGCAAACCCATTTCGACAAACAGCTTCTGATCGAAGCGGCAATGGTCGAAGAGGGTGCGTTCGAAAAGCTGGGGGTGCGTTCGGTCGTGGCCGCACAATTCATCGGACTTGGGGCAAATCCAAAAACCGAGGACGCCCCCATCGAAGACGAGCCCGGCACAAGAATCCTCGCCGAACTGGTCAGCCTCCTGTCAGCCTATCTGGAGGGCGACAAGGGATATGCATCGCGCAGGGCAATGGAAAAGGATTCAGACGCCCGCGACTATGACCAGCTTGCGCGGTTCGGGGAATGGGACGTTTCAGCCGACGCTGACCCCGAGGTGCTGTCGTGACCCCCCGGGATGAAGCGACACGCCGCCAACACGATGCGGCGGAACCGGTGGCGTCGACGTGGCTGTCCGCAAACGCAGGCTCGGGCAAGACGCGTGTGTTGACCGACCGGGTCGCCCGTCTTTTGCTGGAAGAGGTCGAGCCACAGCATATTCTTTGCCTGACATACACCAAGGCCGCCGCCTCCGAGATGCAGAACCGGTTGTTCCAGCGCCTTGGCGCCTGGGCGATGCTGGACGATACCGCCCTGCACACTGCCTTGTCTGATCTGGGCCTTGATCGCGCCCCAAAACCCGAAGATCTGCACCGCGCCAGAACCCTGTTCGCCCGCGCCATCGAGACTCCGGGTGGGTTGAAAATTCAAACGATCCATTCGTTCTGTGCGTCTCTGTTACGGCGGTTTCCGCTAGAGGCCGGGGTCAGCCCACAGTTCACCGAGATCGAGGATCGGGCGTCAGAACTGCTGCGCGCCGAGCTTGTGGACCAGATGGCGGACGGACCGGACGCGGATATCCTCGGGGCGCTGGCCAAGCACTATGGCGACGAAGACTTTCTGAGCCTCACCGGGATGATGGTGGGCATGGCCGGTCAGTTCGATGATTTGACTCTGGGCGACGGGCTGGCGTTTTTCGACCAACCGCCAAACCTCACCCGTGAAATGATCGAGCGGAATACCTATGCGCCCGGGGACTGGGACATTGTCCAGGAATTGATCCCAGCGTTGAAGGCGCGTGGCGGCAATGATTCCAGGGACGGAACAAGGCTTGCCGCACTCAAGGCGCTGAATTTCGGCGCGCTGCCCACCTTGATGGGTGTGTTTCTGTACGGGCCGACCGCAAAAGCGCCCCACAAGGCGAAAACCGGTCGCTTCCCGACCAAGGACACGCAAAAGGCGGTGCCCCACCTGATCGACCCGCTCAACGAGTTGATGCAGCGGATAGAGGATGCGCGCGCACCGATGTTGGCGTTGGAGGCCGCAGAACGCACAGTGGTCCTGCATCAATTTGCACGGCGGTTTATCGCGCTTTACGCGACAGTGAAACAGCGGCGCGGATGGTTGGATTTTGACGACCTGATCCAGAAGGCGCGCCAGTTGTTAAGCGATGATCGCGTTGCGGCCTGGGTGCTTTACCGTCTGGACGGCGGGATCAACCACATTCTTGTCGACGAGGCACAGGATACAAGCCCCGCACAATGGGACGTCATCCGCCGTCTGGCAGAGGAGTTTTCAAGCGGCGAGGGCGCGCGGCCCGATGTGAAGCGCACAATTTTCGTCGTCGGTGACAAAAAGCAATCCATCTATTCCTTTCAGGGTGCCGACCCGCGCGAGTTCGATCGAATGCAGCGTGAATTCGGCTCTAAACTGGGTGAATCCGGTCAATCGCTGCGTGATCTGACGCTTGATCACTCGTTCAGATCTTCGCCTGCGATCCTGCGTCTGGTGGATACGGTGTTTCAGGATGCACCATCGGCCGGGTTTGGAACCGGGTCGCATATCGCCTTCAACGGTGATCTGCCCGGGCGCGTCGATCTGTGGCCATTGGTGCCCAAACCGGAACAGGAAGCGCGGCAGGATTGGTTCGACCCGCTTGATCGACGCAACCCCGAACATCAGTTCCGCATCCTTGCAAAGCAGATCGCCGGACACATCAGAAAGATGATCGACACGCGGGTGCAGATTCCGGACGTTGACGGCCCGCGCCCTGTTCAGCCCCGTGATTTTCTGATTCTTGTTCAAAGACGGGGTGGAATATTTCCGGATATCATTCGTGCCTGCAAGGAAGCGGAATTGCCGATCGCCGGTGCGGACCGTCTGAAAGTCGGCGCAGAGGTTGCCGTGCGCGATCTGGGTGCTTTGCTTGCTTTTCTGTCCACGCCCGATGACAGTCTTTCGCTTGCGGTGGCGCTCCGCTCCCCCTTGTTCGGCTGGTCAGAGCAGGACCTGTTTACCCTCGCCCATCATCGCAAGGACGAATTCCTGTGGGCCGAACTGCGCACGAGAGCGGCGCAATACCCCCAAACAGTCTCGATCCTCCGGGATTTGCGCGCCAATATCGACTTTCTTCGTCCTTACGAACTGATCGAGCGGATCCTGACCCGGCACGGTGGGCGCAAGCGTCTGTTGGCGCGGCTGGGGACAGAGGCCGAAGACGGTATAAATGCGCTGTTGTCTCAGGCCCTGGCTTACGAACGCGCGTCGGTGCCCAGCCTGACCGGCTTTCTGGCCTGGATGGAAACGGACGGCCTCGTGGTCAAGCGCCAGATTGACAGCGCGTCGAACCAGATCAGGGTGATGACCGTCCATGGCTCAAAGGGGCTGGAGGCGCCGATCGTCATTCTGCCGGAATGCGGCAAGCGCGACATCCAGATACGCGATGAAATCATATCTCTGAACGGCACACCGGTCTGGAAAATGTCGTCGGCGACACAGCCGGACCAGATGATCGAGCGGATCGAAGAGATGAAAACCGCCCAGCGCGAGGAATCGCTGCGGTTGCTTTACGTGGCCCTGACCCGTGCGGAAAAGTGGCTGATTGTCGGTGCGTCAGGCGAATTGGACAAGGCGGGTGACGATTGGCACCAACGGGTGGAAGCAGGGATGCGGGCAAGTGGTGGGTTTGACATCGAAACACCTGTCGGCCCCGGGCTGCGCATGGAACATGCGTCCTGGAATTTCTCCGATGTTCCAGTCGATGCGGCCAAAATCACGGCACCGCCCGGCTTGCCCGCCTGTTTTTCGGCACCCGCACCTGCCGTAACGGGCCAGTCAGACACCCTTTCACCATCCGATTTGGGCGGGGCCAAGGCATTGCCCGGCGAAGGGCTGGATGAGACGACGGCCAAGGCATACGGCTCCTGGGTTCATCACCTGCTTGAAACCGGAACGCCCGGTCTGTCGCAAAACCCGCCGCGCGAATTGCCCGAACACTTGCAGCAAGACGCTGTTCAAGAGGCGGCCGCAGTCCTGAACAACCAAGACCTCGCCGACATCTTTGCCCCTTCGGCGCTGGCCGAAGTGTCAATTACCGCCCGGCTTGGCGCACACCGTCTGCACGGCACCATCGACCGCCTTGTTGTTTCGCCCGAACATGTTCACATCGTCGACTTCAAAAGCAATCGGGTTGTTCCGGATCATCCTCGGGACTGTCCTGAAGGTGTCGTGCGCCAGATGGCTGCATATTCCGAAGCGATTGCGCAGATTTATCCGGGTCGTGAACAAAGGTTGAGCATTTTGTGGACGCGCACCGGAAAACTTATGGCTTTGCCGCACGATATGGTGATGGATGCCTTGCGGCGCACGCCATATCTTGACGATACCAAGGGGGATACATAGGTTCCGACCCTACGCACGATCCATCCAGGAGAAACACAATGGCGACTGTCGCAGTAACTGACGCAACCTTTGACGCCGAAGTCAAAAATTCCGATGTCCCCGTTGTGGTGGATTTCTGGGCCGAGTGGTGTGGCCCCTGCAAGCAGATCGGCCCCGCTCTGGAAGAGCTGTCTTTGGAGATGGAAGGCAAAGTGAAAATCGTGAAGGTCGATGTCGATTCGAACCCGAATTCGCCCGCTCAGATGGGAGTGCGCGGCATTCCTGCGCTGTTCATCTTCAAGGACGGTCAGGTGGTTTCGAACATGGCAGGCGCCAAACCGAAAGCAGCCCTGCAAAGCTGGATCGAAGACGCGATCTGATCAATCGCGGGTGCGTTTCGCAGTCTTGCGACAGCGTTGAAGCCGCGCCCTGGCTTGAATGTCATCGGTGTCATCGGGCCTGTTCCATTCCGGCACAAATTGACTGCGCATCATGGATGTCGCCCCCGGGTCCTCGGGGGGGACAACTCCGAGCTTCCGATAAACATGGCATGGCGTTGGTGGCGTCTTGCCCCGTTTGGCACGTGCGGTGTTTTCTTCACCCGCGTTCGTGTATGCCGCCGTCGATCTGGTCGGCCAGAACCAACTTTCTGTCCCCGACCTGGACTGGCGGCGATCCTGCGGCACGCGTTTCGACAGATGATGCTGTGTTGCCATCATTATTATGTTTAGCCCTTGTGAACGGCGCGCCGACGTTTCAAATAACCCGCCATAGGAGTAGATCGCATGCAAAATGATAGTTTCCCCGGCTGGCACGGAACCACGATCATCGGCGTCAAAAAGGGCGGTGAGGTCGTGATTGCGGGTGATGGTCAGGTTTCGCTGGGTCAAACCGTGATCAAGGGTACGGCGCGCAAGGTGCGCCGCCTCAACCCCGGTGGGTTCGACGTGGTTGCAGGCTTTGCCGGGTCCACTGCGGATGCGTTTACACTGCTCGAACGGCTGGAAACCAAGCTGGAGGCGACGCCGGGGCAACTCGCCCGGGCAAGCGTTGAGTTGGCCAAGGACTGGCGCACGGACAAATACCTGCAAAAACTCGAGGCGATGCTGATCGTAACCGACGGCTCGGATATGTTTGTCATCACAGGGGCCGGTGATGTGCTGGAACCGGAACACGATGTGGCGGCAATCGGGTCGGGCGGAAACTATGCGCTGGCGGCTGCGCGCGGCATGATTGACAGCAAGCGCAACGCCGAGACCGTGGCGCGCGACGCCATGGCCATCGCGGCCGATATCTGTGTCTACACAAACGGAAACCTGACCGTCGAGACGATCAAAGGAACCAAGAATGACTGACCTGACCCCGCGCGAAATCGTCTCGGAACTTGACCGGTTCATCATCGGACAGGCGGATGCCAAACGGGCCGTGGCCGTCGCCCTGCGCAATCGCTGGCGGCGCAAACAACTGGGTGATGATCTGCGCGACGAAGTCTATCCCAAGAACATTCTGATGATCGGACCCACCGGCGTGGGCAAGACCGAGATCAGCCGCCGTCTGGCAAAGCTTGCGCGCGCGCCGTTCCTCAAGGTCGAGGCGACCAAGTTCACCGAGGTCGGTTATGTCGGGCGCGATGTCGAACAGATCGTCCGCGATCTGGTGGATGCCTCCATCGCTCAGACCCGCGATCTGATGCGCGAGGACGTCAAGACCAAAGCCAAACAAGCCGCCGAAGATCGCGTGATCACCGCCATCGCCGGGACGGACGCCCGGGACGGCACGCGCGAGATGTTCCGCAAGAAACTGCGGTCGGGCGAATTGGATGACACGATAATCGAACTGGATGTGGCCGACACCTCGAACCCGTTTCCGATGATGGACATCCCCGGCCAACCGGGAGCCGGCGCAGGCATGATGAACCTTGGCGATCTGTTCGGCAAAGCCATGGGCGCCCGCATGACCCGAAAGAAACTGACCGTCTCCGCCAGCTATGATGTGCTGATCGGGGAAGAGGCGGACAAGCTGCTCGACGGCGAGGCCGTCACCAAAACGGCGATGGAGGCGGTGCAGGAAAACGGCATCGTCTTTCTGGACGAAATCGACAAGGTCTGCGCCCGTTCAGACGCGCGTGGCGGCGATGTCAGCCGCGAAGGCGTGCAGCGCGATCTGCTGCCCCTGATCGAAGGTACAACTGTCAGCACGAAACACGGGCCGATCAAGACCGACCACATCCTGTTCATCGCATCCGGCGCCTTTCACATTGCCAAACCCTCCGACCTGCTGCCCGAACTGCAAGGCCGCTTGCCCATCCGGGTCGAACTGCGCGCGCTGACCGAGGACGATTTTGTCCGCATTCTCGAAGAAACCGACAATGCGCTGACGCTTCAGTATTCGGCGCTCATGGCGACGGAACAGGTGACTGTCACGTTCGAGCCCGAAGGCATTCGCGCTCTGGCGCGCATCGCGGCAGAGGTCAATCAGGCGGTCGAAAACATAGGGGCGCGGCGACTGTATACAGTGATGGAACGTGTGTTCGAGGAATTGTCCTTTACCGCGCCGGATCGGGGCGGCGAAAAGATCGTGGTCGACTCGGCCTTTGTCGAACAGCATTTGGGCGCGCTGTCGCGGTCAACCGATCTCAGTCGCTATGTGCTGTAGTCGCGCGGTCCGTTCTCGGCTAAGGCTGGGATAGAAACAGGCAGGGCGGCAAACATGCGGTGGGTGACAATTGCGCTTTTGACGACCCTCGCCGCATGCAGCGACCGCACCGCCGCGCCTGTTGTGCCGGATGCGCTGAACTTTGGCCTGAATGTGCCGGTGTACATCGGCACAACGCGCGCCATCAACGATGCGGGCGAGTTCGGGATTGGCCGGTCAACCTCTCTGCGCCTGTTCAGGGCGACCGTTTCGATCCCGCCCAACCGGGAAATCGGCAGTGTGTCCGACGGATATGACAGCCCCAGACCCGACCGGGATTTCGCAATAGCCAGGCTTGAGCAATTTGACGCGGCTTCTGATTTTGCGCGCAGCCTTCGCGCAGAAATTTCACAACGATCAACCGGTCGCCAGGAAGTCACCGTATTTGTGCATGGCTTTAACAATAGCTTTGCGGACTCGGCGTTTCGCATGGCGCAGTTGGGGCATGACCTCGAAATTCCGGGCGCTCATGTCAGCTATGCCTGGCCCAGCCGCGCGAATCCGCTGGGGTATGAATATGACCGGGACAGCGCCCTTTTTGCGCGCGATGGCCTTGCCGATCTGCTGAACGCCGTGCGCGCGGCAGGTCAGCCCGATATTGTCGTTGTTGCGCATTCGCTGGGCAGTGCGCTGCTTATGGAAACCTTTCGCCAGCTGGAAATTGCGCAGCCCGGCTGGGTGGGGGCCAATATCCGCGGTGTCCTGCTGATTTCCCCTGACCTCAACGTGGATGTCTTTCGCAGCCAGTTCAGCCAGATCAGGGACGTGCCAAGCCCGTTTGTGGTGGTCGTGTCGCGCAAGGATGCCGTGCTTCGGCTATCTTCACGCCTGCGCGGGCAGGAAAGCCAGTTGGGCAATATCAAGAATACCTCAGAAATCTCGGATCTGCCTGTCACCGTTGTCGATGTTACGCAGTTCACGGACCGCAAAAGCGCAAATCACTTCGTTGCCGGAAACTCGCCCGCGCTGATCCAGTTGCTGCGCCGCTCGTCTGATCTGGATCGTCAGTTCCTTGAAGGCAAAGGAGGGGCGATTGTCTTGCTGCCGGGACAACGCCGGATCTCGGTCGGATCAAGCGCCCCGTCGGAAAGCCAGGTCGAGTGAGCGGTCAAATCGTGCGCTCCGGCCTCTGGTCCTTTGTGATAGAGAACCGGAACTGGCTGTCGGCGGGCGCCTTGCTGTCTTTGTTGTCCTCGTTCGGGCAAACCTATTTCATTTCGCTGTTTGCAGCCGAAATTCAGGCGGATTTTGGCCTCAGCCACGGAGGCTGGGGCGCGATCTATTCCCTTGGCACAGCCGCCTCGGCCGCCGTGATGATCTGGGCGGGCAGCCTGACAGACATGTTCCGCGCCCGTTCGCTTGGCATTTTCGTGCTGGGCGGTCTGGCCCTGGCCTGTCTGGCGATGGCGTGGAACACCTATGTCGCAGTGTTGCCGGTTGTCATCTTTGCACTGCGCCTGATGGGGCAGGGGATGTGCAGCCACATTGCCGTCGTGTCCATGGCGCGGTGGTTTGTGGCAACGCGGGGGCGTGCGCTTTCCTTTGCGTCGCTGGGCTTTGCTGCCGGAGAGGCGCTGTTGCCGTTGATCTTTGTTGCGCTGCTTGGGCTGTTTCACTGGCGATCCCTTTGGCTGGTGGCCGCGGGCATCGCCATATTGGGCATTCCGGTTTTGTTGACGCTTTTGCGCACGGAACGCACGCCGCAGTCCATGGCAAATGAAAACCAGAGCGTCGGCATGAACGATGTGCACTGGTCGCGCCGCTCGGCCCTGCACCATCCGCTGTTCTGGTTCATGATCCCGGCGCTGCTGGGTCCGTCGGCTTTCAACACCGCGTTTTTCTTCCATCAGGTATACTTTGCCCAGCTGAAGGGCTGGACGCATCTGTCACTGGTGACGCTGTTTCCGCTGTACACATCCGTGGCGATCGGGGCGATGGTGGTCTCGGGAATTGCGTTGGACAGGTTCGGAACGGCCCGGCTGATCCCGCTGTACCAGTTGCCTATGGTCATTGCATTCGCAGTGTTCGCGGTCGCGACCTCGCTTGGTCATGCCGCCATTGGCTTTGTCTTTCTCGCCCTGACGACAGGTGCGAATTCGACCCTGCCCAACGCGTTCTGGGCGGAATTCTATGGCACGCGGTTTATCGGATCCGTCAAGGCAATGGCGACAGCCGTCATGGTTCTGGGGTCGGCCATTGGACCGGGGATCACGGGTATTCTGATCGACCTTCAGGTCGAGCTGACCACACAATACATCGGCGTTTCCGTCTATTTCCTGTTTTCAAGCCTGTGCATGTGGCTGGGTATCCGGCGCTATCGAACGACCCTAACGCGCCTTGCGTAAATAGACATAATAGGCCCCGCCGCCGCCATGGCGCAGATGCGCCTGCGTGACCTGCAACACGGCAGAGGAAAGTGGCGGCATCGACAACCAGTGCGGCACCTGATGGCGCAACACACCAAAACGCACCGGGATCGGCCCACCGTCATCACGCTGTTTTCCCTTTCCGGTGACGATCAGAACCAGCCGCTTGCCCTGATTGCGCGCGCTTAGAATGTACCGGGTCAGGGCGGGGTGCGCGCGTTCCAGCGTCATCCCGTGCAGGTCAAGCTTGCCTTCGGGGCGCAACTTGCCCCGCTTCATCTGGTCAAAGGCCTTGCGATCCATCTGAACCGGCTGCGCACTCACGTGTTCCGCGATCGACGGCGAAAGATGCGCAGACGCCGTGGGCCGGGACGGTTGAATCGTCAGTGATTTCGGCACCGCGTCAAATGACGCCTTCTTGCGTGGCCGGGCAGGCGACGAGGTCACAAAATCTGCCGGTTTCAGTGGCTTTTCGGGATGCAACCGTTCTGCATTGGACACAACCTTGCGCCACAATTCTTCCTCGTCCGGGCGCAACCTGCGGCGTTTCATATCGCGCTCTCAGGCAGCAGGGCATACGCACGCTGGATCGGCATCAGCACCATCAGCCGCCCCGGATCACGCAATTTGCCAGCCTCGCGCCCGGCGCGATCCCCGGTGCCAAAGAATACGTCGGCCCGTTGCGCGCCCTTGATGGCTGATCCGGTGTCCTGCGCGACCATCAGGCGGCGCAGAGGGTTCTTGCCATCCTTTTCGATCCAGACCGGCGCACCAAGCGGGACAAAGGCGGGGTCGACCGCAACGGTGCGCATCGTCGTGATGGACCGGTTCATCGCACCGAGCGGGCCCAGTTCTGCCGGAACCTCGCTCACCTCGCGGAAAAAGACATAGGACGGGTTGTGAAACAGCAACTGTTCACCCGCTGCCGGGTTCTGTTTCACCCAGTTTTTGATGACATCCGCGCTGACCTGATCGGGGGAAAACGTGCCGCGGCGCACCAGTTCCTTTCCGACGGATCGGTATTCGTGCCCGTTTGACCCCGAGTACCCGACACGGATCGTGCGACCGCCGGACAGATTGATCCGGCCCGACCCCTGAATCTGCAGGAAAAACAATTCAACCGGGTCATCGACCCAGGCAATCTCCAGCCCCCGGCCGGACATGACCCCGCCTTGCAGGATTTCACGCCGGGTGAACCAGGGGCGGGACACGCGGGCCTCTGCCGGCATGGCATAAACCGGATACCGATAGCGCGGGCCTGGGCGTCTGGATCCCTCCAATTCCGGCTCGAAATAGCCGGTGAACAATGCAGGCTTGCCGTCCTCGATCAGGACAGGGCGAAAAAACAGCTCGAAGAACGCCTTTGCATCAGGAAATTCGGAGGCAACCGCACATAGGGAACGCCAGTCCGGGTCATTCATGTCACGGCACGTGTTGCGAAATACGTCCAGCACCGCGCCGTGATCGTCCTCGGCCCATCCATCCAGGGCACCATAGTCCAACACCTTGTACCGGATGTCTGCGCCTGCCGCACTCATCGGGAATGCAACGGCGCAGAACAATCCGACACAGTGCCGAACTATGCGTCTGTAGACACCAAGAGCCAATTCGGGTCGTCAGCCCCCATGGTTCTGGCAAAAGACCACGTGTCTTTTTGCCGTTTCACGTTCGTGGGGCTGCCCTCCACGATGTCGCCGCCCTGATCGCGGACGGTCGATGTAAGTTCCGCAACAAAGCGAATGTTGAGTTCCGCCTCGTTTGTCTCTTCGTTGAAGGTCGCGTCCACCAGTTTCAGCTCGCGCACGCCGATAAACTCGGCCTCGATGGTCAGGCCCTGATCCTCGCGCGCTGCAACACCGTCGATAAAGGATTCATACACGTCCTCGGACAGAAACGGCTGGATCGCCGACAGATCGCCGGTTTCGTAACCCATCACAATCATCTCGTATGCACCGCGCGCGCCCTGAAGAAAATCAGCCACGTTAAACGACGGCTCTATGCGTTTCATGCCAGACAGCGCCTTGGCTGCCTCGCTGTCCTCGTCCACATGATCCGTGATATCAAGATCGGGTCCGCCCTCTATCACCTCGAGGTCAGGGCGGCCAAGGCGGTCATTCGCCTGTTTGGGCACGGGGGGCTGTTCAAAACCCTCGCGCGTTCCAAGTACGTTTTTCAAACGCAGGATCAAAAATACAGCTATGCCTGCCAAAACAAGCAACTGGATTAACGGAGAGTTCATTCATACCTCGTTCAGCGGGGTCGGGTGGCATCCGCCACATCTGATCACTATGTAGGTGACCAGTGGCACCAAGTCCACTACGCGCCCCGAAACGGCGGGGGAAAGGATGTCGCAGATGTGGTTGTTTATAGCATTTCTTACCGTTCCGCTGATCGAAATCGGGCTTTTTATCCAGATCGGTGGCGCCATCGGACTTTGGTACACGCTGTTGATCGTGGTGTTAACGGCCGTAATCGGCACGATGCTGGTGCGTGCGCAGGGGATGATGGCCCTTGGGCAGGTCAAATCCTCTTTCAACGAAATGCGCGACCCAAGCGAGGCTTTGGCCCACGGGGCGATGATTCTGTTTTCCGGCGCTTTGTTGCTGACACCGGGGTTTTTCACCGATGCGGTCGGTTTCGCGCTCCTTGTTCCGGCTGTTCGCCTTGCGGTTTTCAAATGGGTGCGCGCGCGCATCAACGTCCAGACCTTCAGCACACATCCGCAGCGCCCGGTGCAATCGGACGTGATCGAAGGTGAGTATGCCGAAGTTGACCCGGACCCGGACGATCAACGCCCCCCGTCAGGCTGGACGAAGCATTGAGGCCACGCGAGCAAGCTGCTACCAGACACCAAATTCAATAAACCAATCGCCCTCGGGAGTATACCAATGGCCGAAGAACAAGCAGCCCAACCCGTCCAGCCGCAAATGCGTGTGCTTGGGCAATTCGTCCGCGACATGTCATTCGAGAATATCGTCGCGCAAAAAGGCGCGTCGCCCGATGTGCAGCCGGACGTTCAGGTTCAGGTGAACCTCGACGCCAAAAAGCGGTCCGTGGACAACCAGTACGAAGTTGCGATCAAGCTTAACATCACGTCAAAAGCCAAGGAAGGCGACACCGTTCTGTTTGTGCTGGAAATTGACTATGTGGGCATGTTCCACATTGAAAACGTGCCGGACGATCAGATGCATCCGTTCCTGTTGATCGAATGCCCGCGCATGATTTTCCCGTTCCTGCGCCGTGTTGTAAGTGACATCACCCGCGATGGCGGCTTCCCGCCGCTCAACCTGGAAAACATTGATTTCATGTCACTCTACCGCAACGAAATCGCGCGGCGCCAAAATCAGGCCGCCCCTGCGGACGCCTGATATTTGCGCGTCTGCACCTGGCGCATTTGCGGCGGGTGTCTCAGGTTGGCCACAGCGTTTTGTCACCCAAAGCGGCGACAAACGTCGAATGCGCCTCTGCCTCTGGCTTTGTCAGTCTTGAGGGCAGGGGCGACGAGCGCGGCGACGGCGTCCATTGGGACGTGTCGCCCGGTTGCACAGATTGGCTGGCGCTGGTCGACAATCCGAAATCCGGTTGCCGCCCGCCGATCAGTTCCAGATAGACTTCGGCCAGGATTTCGCTGTCAAGAAGCGCGCCGTGCAGGGTGCGCGCCGAATTGTCGATCCCGAAACGCCGACACAAGGCATCCAGCGACGCCGGAGATCCGGGAAATCTGCGCCGGGCGATTTCCAGCGTGTCGATGGCCTGATCGAATGGCAATTGCGGCAGACCCATCCATTTGAGTTCTGCGTTGAGGAATTTCATGTCAAAGGCTGCGTTGTGGATCACCAGCCTGGCATCGCCGATAAAGTCGACAAACTTCTGACCCAGTTCGGCGAATTTGGGCTTGCCCCGCAAAAAGTCGTCGCCAAGCCCGTGCACCTGGAATGCCTCGTCCGGCATCGATCTTTCCGGGTCGATGTATTCGTGGAACACGTTTTTTGTCGGCATGTGGCCGATCAGCTCAATGGCACCGATTTCAACGATACGGTCCCCGCTTTCGGGATCAAAACCGGTGGTTTCCGTGTCCAGAACGATTTCACGCATCTATGATCTGTTTCCTGATGTGCTCGACGATATGTTGAACCTGCGCACGGGTATGTTCAACTGTGTCGGTTTCAATGACGAAATCTGCACGAGTGCATTTTTCCGCGGTCGGCATCTGCTTTGCTTTTATACCAAGGAACTGGTCCATAGTCATTGTCCCGCGCTCCATCACGCGCGCTGTCTGTTCCTCATCGCTTACAAATACGACTGCAACACCGTCCATTCCCTTGTCACCGCCCGTTTCAAACAGCAGGGGTATGTCGAAAACAATGATGTCGGCCCTCGCGTTTTTGATAAATTCCGCACGGTCGGCGGCGACAAGAGGGTGCACAATCGTTTCGATTTGTTCCAGCGCTTTTGGGTCGGCTGAAATGATGTCACGCAAGGCGGCCCGCGAAACCTGCCCGTCAACAATCGCCTCGGGGAAAGAATCTGCCATCGGGCCGACGGCTTTGCCCCCGTGGCTATACAGCCGGTGCACCGCGGCATCAGCGTCCCACAGGGCGCAGCCCGCCTCGACGAACATCCGAGCCGTCGTGGACTTTCCCATCCCGATGGACCCGGTGAGCCCCAGCCGAAATGTCATCTGAGCGCCGCCGCACGTGTCAGGCTGTCGACTTCCGGTCGCTGGCCGAACCAGCGTTCAAACGCCGGGACGGCCTGATGCAGCAACATGCCCAACCCGTCCACGGTGACGCAGCCCGCAGCTTCGGCTGCCGCAAGAAGATCGGTTTTCAGAGGTGTATAGACCAGATCAGTGACCACGGATCCGCGCCGCAATCCGTCCAGCGGAACCCGCATCGCTGGTTTTCCAATCATCCCAAGGGAGGTTGTGTTCACGATCAGCGCCGAGTCTTCGAGGATATTTCCCGCCTGCACCCAATCCACCACCGTCAGGCGTTTGCCAAAATCATCGGCAAGCTTTTCGGCCCGCACACGGGTCCGGTTGGCGATGAAAATCTCTGGAACACCGGCGTCCAGTAGCGATGCAATCACCGCTCGGGCGGCACCACCAGCGCCAAGGACGGCCGCTGGTCCAAATGCGGCATTCCAGTTGGGCGCTCCGGATTTCAGGTTTTCGAGAAACCCATACCCGTCCGTATTGTCTGCGTGTATCTTGCCGTCCTTGCGGAAAATCAGCGTGTTCGCCGCGCCGATCAGCGTTGCGCGATCAGTGACAAGATCCGCGATGTCCAGAACGACTTCCTTGTGGGGGATCGTGATATTCACGCCGACAAAGCCGGCCTTGGGCAACGCTGTCAGCACCTCTTTGAGGTCCTGCGCTGCCACGTCCATTGGAATGTAGTCGCCCCCGATTCCGTATGTTTTCAACCAGTGACGGTGCAGCTGAGGGGATTTGGAATGTGAAATTGGAGACCCAATGACACCAGCCAGAGGAATTTTTCCCGCCATAGTCTTACCGTCCGTTAACCTTCAATCACGCCGCGCAGGGTGAGGAAGGCCAGCAGTTCCAGCAGCGGCAAACCAAGCACGTGGAAATAGTCGCCGCTGATGGTATGGAACAAACGCACGCCCTCACCCTCAAGCTGATATGCGCCAACTGAATGGCGAATGTCATCCCAATTTCTGGAAATATACCCATCCAGGTACTGATCCGACACATCCCGCATACGCAATCGAACCTGTCCCACATGCCGCCACACCGGCTTGCCGTCATGAAAGATCACTGCGGCAGATAGCAGCATATGCTGGCTTGCACGCAAGCTGCGCAGCTGGTCGAGCGCCTCTGCACGGCTGGCTGGTTTGGACAGGATCGTTGTGCCATGGGCCAGAACCTGATCACATCCGATGACTATCGCATCCGGCACCTTGTCCGCGATCTTTCGTGCTTTCATTTCAGCCAATGTATCTGCAATATCCCGGGGCGGAGCGTTTTCGGCCAACAAGGCCTCCTTGACGGCGTCTTCGTCGATCCGCGCCACTTGCACAGTGAAATCCAGCCCGGCGTTGCGCAACAATTGGGCCCTGATCTGCGAACCGGATGCCAGAACAAGCGATGTGGCCATGTGGGTAACCTTGTGTGAAAATCGTGGGCAAGACGTTGATGCCGTGTGTACAGTTCGGCGAAGTTTAAGGACCCGCCAGGTTTGGCCGTCACCTCACCCCTCTTAACCCAACTTAGCACATAAGGAACAAGCATAACTGTCGGGCTGTGAGTAACCCCCATTATACAGAATTATCCACAAAACTATCCAGCAGTTCCACCCGCTGCAAACATCATAAGCCATTGAAATAAAGATACTTAACCTGAAGACTGTGGTCTATGGATCGTGCCTGTCAAATCTTGTCATCACCGGGAATAACCTGATGGACAACTATATGATCCACAGAATTCGCCGTCCCTACATCATCATCATCTTCTTTTTAATTCTTTATTTATTTATAGGTGGGGTCCGCAAGGAAGGAACACCAGATGATTGATCTGCTTGCCAGTCTGTATCCATGGATCAAGGCATTTCATATCATGTCTGTCATCGCATGGATGGCAGCGTTGTTCTATCTGCCCCGGCTGTTCGTATATCACTCAGAACAGGTTGGATTGACCGGTGACACCCACGCCCTTTTTCAAACGATGGAATACAGGCTGCTCAGAGTGATCATGACGCCTGCCATGATAGCGACCTGGGTCTTCGGGCTGGGTCTGGTGCTTGTTCCCGGTGTCGTCGACTGGGGAGCAATCTGGCCGTGGACCAAACTGGTCGGGATTTTGGCGATGTCGGGATTTCACGGATGGCTCAGCGGTCAACAACGCGCCTTTGCGCATGGCGGGCCGGTCAAATCGGGGCGCCAATACCGGTTGATGAACGAGGTTCCCACTGTGCTGATGGTGCTTATCGTGTTGTCCGTGGTGATCAAGTTCTGACACCGTTGACTCGCGCCTTGCATCCGCTTATCTGACCTGTGCACCCCGTCCGGGGACCGCATACAGCTTTTACATCCCAAGGTTCGCGCTTCGCCTGTTTGCAGGTGGGCCAAGAGTATTCCCATGACATCTGAAGAAACAATCGAAGTCCTCGCGCTTGCCGAGCTTAAGGCGCAAAGCCCCAAAGACCTTTTGGCGATGGCCGAGGAACTGGAAATCGAAAACGCCTCGACCATGCGGAAGGGCGAGATGATGTTCCAGATCTTGCGCGAACGTGCGGACGAGGGATGGGAAGTTTACGGGGACGGGGTGCTGGAAGTGCTGCAGGATGGTTTTGGGTTCCTGCGCTCGCCCGAGGCGAATTATCTGCCGGGGCCTGATGATATCTATGTCTCGCCCGAAATGATACGCCAGTATTCGCTGCGCACGGGCGACACGATCGACGGTATGATCAAAGCGCCTGATGACACAGAGCGTTATTTCGCACTGACCAGCGCAACCCGGATCAACTTTGAAGAACCTGAAAAAGCCAAACACAAGATTGCTTTTGACAACCTGACGCCGCTTTACCCCGATGAACGTCTGACGATGGAAACAGACGAGCCAGCAACCAAAGACCGCTCGGCGCGGATTATTGATTTGGTGTCACCCATCGGCAAGGGCCAACGGTCTTTGATCGTTGCGCCGCCGCGCACGGGTAAGACGGTTTTGCTGCAAAACATCGCGGCCAGCATCGAGAAAAATCACCCCGAGTGTTATTTGATCGTTTTGCTGATCGACGAACGCCCCGAAGAAGTCACGGATATGCAGCGGTCCGTAAAGGGCGAGGTGGTGAGTTCAACCTTTGACGAACCCGCGACGCGACATGTTGCTGTTTCGGAAATGGTGATTGAAAAGGCCAAACGTCTGGTCGAGCATAAACGAGATGTTGTTATCCTTCTGGATTCGATCACAAGACTTGGTAGAGCCTTCAACACTGTTGTGCCGTCTTCGGGTAAAGTCCTTACCGGTGGTGTCGACGCCAATGCATTGCAACGGCCCAAGAGGTTTTTCGGTGCAGCGCGCAATATCGAAGAGGGCGGATCGCTGACAATCATTGCCACTGCGCTCATTGATACCGGCAGCCGGATGGATGAAGTCATCTTTGAAGAATTCAAGGGCACCGGTAATTCTGAAATTGTTCTGGATCGCAAGATTGCGGATAAACGCGTCTTCCCCGCGATCGACATTCTCAAGTCCGGCACCCGGAAAGAGGAACTGTTGGTGGATAAGGTGGACCTGGCCAAAACCTTTGTTCTGCGACGGATCCTGAACCCGATGGGCACGACGGATGCCATCGAATTTTTGATTTCCAAGCTCAAACAGACCAAGACCAACGAAGAGTTCTTTGATTCCATGAACACCTAAAGCCATGGCCGAGGGCGTCTGAATGGATACGATCTTTGCCCTTGCCACGGCACAGGGGCGTGCAGGCGTTGCCGTTGTGCGCATATCGGGTCCAGAGGCGTTTGATTGTGCAACGGTTCTTTGCGGATCTTTGCCGCGGAACCGGCAGGCCGGATTGCGAGAGCTGCGCGATTCAGACGGTGATTTGCTGGATCACGCGTTGGTTCTGGCGTTTCGGGCCCCCAAAAGTTTTACCGGTGAGAATGTTGTGGAGCTTCACCTGCACGGCAGTATTGCCGTTGTGGGGGCTGTTTTACGCTCTCTAGGGGGTGGGCGCGCCCGTTTGGCAGAACCCGGGGAATTCACCCGGCGGGCCCTTGAAAACGACAGAATGGACCTCGCTCAGGTCGAAGGGCTTGGCGACCTGATTTCCGCAGAGACCGAGGGCCAGAGGCGCCAGGCCTTGCGGATGGTCGAAGGGGCATTGGGGGCCAGGATCGAATCCTGGCGTACACGGATGATCCGGGCCGCCGCCCTCATCGAAGTCACCATTGATTTCGCGGACGAGGAAGTCCCGGTAGATGTTAGCCCCGAGGTTCTGACGCTGTTGAAATCCGTCCTGGCAGACGTTGAAAAGGAGCTGAACGGATTTGCTGCCGCTGAGCGGATTCGAACGGGATTTGAGATCGCTATTGTCGGACCGCCGAATGCCGGAAAATCCACGTTGCTGAATGCCTTGGCCAAGAGGGATGCCGCCATTACCTCTGAACGGGCCGGAACGACCCGTGATGTCATTGAGGTGCGTATGGATTTGGATGGATACGCCGTGACTTTGCTTGACACGGCGGGCCTGCGGGACAGTGATGACGAGATCGAAAAGACGGGCATTGAACGGGCCATAGGGCGGGCAAATGCCGCTGATTTGCGTATCTTTCTGAAAGAACCCGATGATATTGTTCAGGTTCCGTCGCAAAAGGGCGATGTTTTTGTGGCCCCAAAAGCAGACGAACGCACTGACAGTGTGCCGGCGGTATCTGGCAAAACAGGACAAGGCATCGCAGAACTGAATGTCAGAATATCGCAAGCCCTGTCCACGAAGACGGCAAATGCGGGCCTTGCCACCCATGCGCGCCACCGGGACGCCATGCTTGCCTCTGTAAAAGCGCTGGAATTGGCGATACAGCGGGTTGGCAATGGCCCAGACCACTATGATATCGCTGCCGAGGAAATCAGAATATCGATTCGATCCTTGGAAGCTCTGGTGGGACGCATTGGCGTCGAAAACCTGCTGGATGAGATATTTTCAAGCTTTTGCTTGGGGAAATGATGGGAGTGTTTCACGTGAAACAATTTGACGTCCTTGTTGTCGGCGGAGGTCACGCGGGGTGCGAGGCCGCCCACGCGGCCTCCAGAAGCGGTACGCGGACGGCTCTTGTGACAATGAAGCGGTCTGACATCGGGATCATGTCGTGCAATCCCGCGATAGGCGGTCTTGGAAAGGGCCACCTTGTTCGCGAAATTGATGCGCTGGATGGGGTTATGGGCAAGGTTGCCGACGCATCGAGCATCCAGTTCCGGCTTCTCAATCGGCGAAAAGGGCCCGCTGTGCAGGGGCCACGGGCGCAATCGGATCGCCGCGTCTATCAAAGCGAAATGTCAAAACTGACCGCGGGCGCCGAAGGCCTGTCGGTTATTGAAGGCGAAGTTGTCGACTTTCTTATGGACGGGGATGCGGTTCGCGGCGTTCAACTGGCCGATGGAACCGATATTCCGTCGAAGACGGTTGTGCTGACGTCGGGGACTTTTTTGCGGGGCCTCATTCATATCGGAAGCGTTTCCTATGCCGGGGGCAGGTTGGGAGATCGTGAATCCACCCGTCTGGCCAAGCGCATTGATGAATTCGGGCTGCCCTTGGGGCGGTTGAAGACGGGTACGCCACCACGTCTTGACGGCCGCACCATCGACTGGGATCGGCTGGAGCGGCAGGAAGGCGATGATGAGCCTACATTCTTCTCTTTCCTGTCGAACGAGGCACAGCTGAGGCAGGTGGCCTGCGGCCTCACCCATACAAACCCACGCACCCACAACATTATCAGGGAAAATCTGGACAAATCAGCCATGTATGGCGGGCATATTGATGGAACGGGCCCACGTTATTGCCCCTCAATCGAGGACAAGATTGTCCGCTTTGCCGACAAGGAGTCACACCAGATTTTTCTTGAGCCAGAAGGCCTTGATGATTACACGGTCTATCCAAACGGCGTGTCAACGTCGCTGCCTCTGGATGTTCAGGACGCGTACATCAAGTCAATCGAAGGGCTTGAAAGCGCGACCATATTACAGCCCGGCTATGCCATTGAATACGACTTCATAGATCCGTGCGTCCTGGATGCCAATCTATCATTGCGACAGGTGCCGGGTTTGTACCTGGCGGGCCAGATCAACGGAACCACCGGATATGAGGAGGCGGCGGCGCAGGGCCTCGTTGCCGGATTGAATGCCGCGCGGTGTGCGAGGGATGTGCCGCCAGTCTATTTCCGCCGCGACCAAAGTTATATCGGGGTCATGATCGACGATCTGACGACGCGAGGCGTGACGGAACCGTATAGAATGTTCACATCAAGGGCCGAATTTCGATTGTCTCTGAGGGCGGATAATGCAGATCAGCGCCTGACGCCTCTGGGCATCGAGCTTGGGTGCGTTGACCCATATCGGGCGCGAGCTTTTGCGGAAAAGCAGGAAAAGCTTGCGGCTGGTCGCGCATTGATGACCGCAGAAAACTATACTCCCAAGCAAATTGCATCCGTGGGCATCAAGATCAATCAGGACGGCGCCAAGCGCACGCCGTTTCAACTTTTGTCGTTTCCGGATGTTACGTTCGCCGATGTCGCAAAGCTGGACGCCGGTTTGCTTGGGCTTGATGCAGAGGTGAGCGAACAACTGTCCAGGGAAGCGTTATATGCCAACTATATCCAGAGGCAAAAGCAGGACGTTGAGCGTTTGCGCAAGGACGAAGCATATGAAATTCCAGCGAATTTTTCCTATGCACAGATTACCGGGCTGTCGGCTGAATTGATGAGCAAGCTCGAACGTGTCCGGCCGGGTGATCTAGCGCAGGCCGGACGTATTGACGGAATGACACCCGCCGCTCTTGCGCTGGTTCTCGGGCGGATCCGGGCTTTGGAAAAGAAGAAAGCCTGATGGACACGCCGGGTTGGTATGAGGGTAATGTTTCACGTGAAACACTGGACAAGCTTTCCGAGTATGAGCAGTTGTTGCGCAAGTGGACGTCAAAGATCAACCTGATTTCCAAGGGGACGGTGGACGATATCGAGGCGCGCCACATTTGGGACTCGGCCCAGATCTATGGCGGAGATGACCAGGATTGGCTCGATATCGGCAGCGGCGGGGGTTTGCCCGCTGTGGTGGTCGCCATTCTTGCTCAGGGCGACCACCGGAGCGTCAATATGACGATGGTGGAAAGCGATCAGCGAAAGGCGATGTTCTTGCGGACGTGCGCGCGCCACCTGGAGGTGCCCTTTGCGGTTTCCGCGCAACGGATAGAAAGCATTGAGCCGCACTCCGCCGCCACTGTTTCTGCGCGGGCGCTTTCCAGACTGGATACCCTGCTTGGCCTCGCGGCCCGCCACCTGGCAAGTGATGGCGCGTGTATCTTTATGAAGGGAGAAGCGTGGCAGGACGAAATAGCCGAAGCAAAACGAAACTGGCGGTTTTCTTGCGACGCTACACCAAGTAAGACAAACCCAAGGGCGGCAATATTGCGAATAAAGGATATCGAGCGTGTCTGAACCCCAAAATAGCACAGGACCAAAGATTATCTCCGTTGCTAACCAGAAGGGCGGAGTGGGGAAAACGACGACAACGATCAACCTTGCCGCAGCCTTGATCGAGCTGAACTATCGCGTCCTCGTTGTCGACCTTGATCCACAGGGAAACGCATCGACCGGCCTGGGGATTGATCTGGATGACAGAGAGTTCACAACCTACGAGTTGCTGTTGGAAGACGTTGATCTGAAGGATGTCATTCTCAAGACGGCCATTGATAATCTGATGATTGTACCGGCAACCGTTGATCTCAGCTCGGCGGATATTGAGCTGATTTCAAACGAAAAGCGCAGCTTCCTTTTGCACGATGCCCTGCGTCAGCCGCAAATGGACCGGTTTCAGTTCGACTATATCCTTATTGATTGCCCGCCTTCGCTGAACCTTTTGACGGTAAATGCGATGATCGCGTCGCACTCTGTCCTGGTGCCGCTGCAAAGCGAGTTTTTTGCGCTCGAAGGGCTGTCCCAGCTGATGTTGACGATTCGCGAAGTGCGCCAGACAGGCAATCCAAATCTTCGGATCGAGGGTGTTGTGATGACAATGCATGACGCACGGAACAACCTGTCGCAGCAAGTGGAACAGGATGCGCGCGACAACCTCGGTGATCTGGTTTTTAAGACCCGGATACCCAGGAACGTCCGGGTCAGCGAGGCGCCGTCCTTTGCAATGCCGGTTCTGACATATGACAGCGCGTCAAAGGGCGCGATTGCCTATCGTGATCTGGCCAAGGAACTGGTGGGAAACAAATTTAATGCGGGGGTTTAGAGCATGGCGGTAGAAAAGAAACGAGGTTTGGGGCGCGGCTTGTCCGCTTTGATGGCGGATGTCTCGGAAGCGGCCAGTACAGATGCAGCTCTGGGAATGAGCGAACAGCAGGTTCCGATCGAACGTATTCACCCGAACCCGGATCAGCCACGCAAACGGTTCGATTCTGCACCGCTTGATGATCTTGTGGCCTCGATCAAGGAAAAGGGCGTTTTGCAGCCGCTGATAGTTCGCCCGTCTTCGGATGGGTATGAAATTGTTGCTGGTGAGCGCCGGTGGCGCGCGGCGCAACAGGCGCAATTGCACAGCCTTCCGGTGCTTGTGCGTGACTTTTCAGATACGGAAGTGCTCGAAGTTGCCATTATCGAGAACATCCAGAGGGCCGACCTGAACCCCATTGAAGAAGCGGCAGGCTATCGGCAATTGATGGATCGGTTTGGCCATACGCAGGAAAGGATGGCGGAGGCGCTTGGCAAGAGCCGCAGTCATATCGCCAACCTGCTCAGACTTTTGAACCTGCCGGAGTCGATCCAGACATATATTTCCGAAGGCAAACTCAGCGCAGGCCACGCGCGGGCACTGATTACGGCAGCGGATCCTGAAGGTCTGGCGAAAAAGGTGATTGCGGGTGACTTGTCGGTTCGCGCAACCGAAGCGCTGGTAAAACAGGCGAATGCGTCAGGCACGAACGATCGACCAGCGAAACGCGCAAATGCAGGTGCGCCTGAGAAAGACGCAGACACCCGCGCGCTCGAGGCAGATTTGTCTGCCGCCACAGGGGTGAAAGTGACCTTGTCGCACAACGCCGATGGTGAATCAGGGCAGGTCACACTCAAATACGACACGTTGGATCAGCTTGATGATCTGTGTCGCAGGCTGAGTGTCAGCTAGTCAGCAAGAAGGGTTCTGAGAATCCCGTTTACCAGGCTAAACCCTTGATTTGTAACAAATAAAATGGAGCCCCGTGTGCCCACAAGGCCCATATCTTTCAGTTCGCGGATTCGGGTGCTGCACAATTGGCGCCCTGACAGGCTTGCATAGCGCACGAGGTCAATTCCTTCTGCAAGCCGCAGCCCCATCATCAAGAATTCAACGGCCTGATCTTGTTGCGAGAGAACCTCTTCACTTTGTCGGTCCGTGCCGTTCAACCAGCCAGCAGGCATTCGTTTCTGTTCGGTGGCGATCCGCGTTCCCTCAACAGTCACCCGACCATGCGCACCCGGGCCTATCCCGATATAGTCGCCGTAACGCCAGTAAACCTTGTTGTGGCGGGACTCTGATCCGGGCGTGGCGTGATTTGACACTTCGTATCGCGGCATTCCGAAACTGCTACAAATGTCCTGAGTCACCGCGTACATGTCCGCCGAAAGGTCGTCGTCGGGCAAGCCGGCTAGCTTGCCCAGCTTGTAGCGGTCGCCAAACACGGTTCCTGGTTCAACGGTCAACTGGTACAGCGACACGTGATCCAGCCCATAGTTCAAGGCCGTGGTGAGCTCAGTTTCCCATGCAGACAGGGACTGGTTTTGCCGCCCGTACATCAGATCAAAGCTTACCCTGTCAAAAGTGCGCCGTGCGATATCGAATGCGGCCAGTGCTTCGGCGGCACTGTGCATCCGTCCCAGTTTTCGCAGATCGGCGTCGTTCAGAGCCTGAAGGCCCATCGAGACCCGATTGACGCCAGCCGCGCGAAAATCGGCAAACTTGCCAGCCTCCACCGAAGTGGGGTTGGCCTCGAGGGTCACTTCCATATCGTTGGCGATTGGCCAGGTGCGCTGAACGCAGTCGAGGATGGCCGCGACGGTCTCAGGCTCCATGAGGCTGGGCGTACCGCCGCCGAAAAACACCGAATGTAACACACGACCCTGCGTAAGCCGGCCTGCGCGCTCGATCTCGGTCACAAAGGCGGCGCGCCAGGCCGTGTGATCGACAGATGCGGTGACATGGCTGTTGAAGTCGCAGTAGGGGCATTTGGCAGCGCAAAACGGCCAGTGCACATACAGGGCAAAGCCCCCGGCTTCCCAATCGTCAGCCAAAGCAACCTGCGATCAGCCTGGCAAAGCTGTCGGCCCTGTGGCTTATGGCGTTCTTCTCGTCCGCGCGCATCTCGGCAAACGTGCGCGTATGGCCGGTTGGCTGAAACATGGGATCGTAGCCGTGCCCCAGAGCGCCACGCACCGGCCACACAAGCGCGCCTTCGGCGGTGCCTGCGAACACCTCGTCATGCCCATCCGGCCAGGCCAAAACGAGGGTCGAGCAAAACCGCGCTGTCCACGGCTGTGGCGCGTCGCGCGCGATCAGTTCGGAATGCGTGCGCGTCATCGCCATCATGAAATCCCGACCGCCGGGCGTTTCCGCCCAATCCGCGGTGTAGACACCCGGTGCCCCGTCAAGGCCGTCGACCACGATCCCGGAATCATCGGCCAGCGCAGGCAGCCCGGTGGCGGCAACAGCGGCGTGCGCCTTGATCCGGGCATTGCCGACAAAGGTATTTTCGGTCTCTTCGGGCTCGGGCAGGTCCAATGACGCGGCGCCCACAACAGTCACACCAAAGGGCGCAAACAGCTGTTCCATCTCTTCAAGCTTGCCAGCGTTGTGGGTCGCGATCAGGATGCGCTGGCCGTCAAAGCGCCGTGTCATGCGCAGGCGGCCAATTGAAGAGTGGCAAGTTCGCCGACACCTTTTTCCGCCAATTCCATAAGCTGATCCATTTGAGCGCGAGAGAACGTCGAACCTTCGGCGCTCATCTGTACTTCGATCAACTGGCCATCGCCCAGCATGATAAAGTTTCCGTCGACGCCCGCTTCGCTGTCTTCGGGATAATCCAGATCCAGCACGGGCTGACCCGCATAGATTCCGCAACTGATTGCCGCAACCGGCGAGATCAACGGATCACTGATCACATCGCCGGCCTTCATCAGCTTGTTGACGGCGAGACGCAGGGCGACCCAACCCCCGGTGATCGAAGCACATCTGGTGCCGCCATCTGCCTGCAATACATCACAGTCGATGGTGATCTGGCGTTCTCCCAATGCAACGCGATCCACACCGGCACGCAGGGCACGACCGATCAGGCGCTGGATTTCCACCGTGCGCCCGCCCTGCTTGCCGGACGCCGCTTCGCGCCGCATCCGGGTGTTGGTGGCGCGCGGCAACATGCCGTATTCGGCCGTCACCCATCCCAGACCAGACCCCTTGATAAAGGGCGGAACGCGCTCTTCTATCGTGGCCGTGCACAAAACATGGGTATCCCCCATTTTTATGAGGGCAGACCCCTCGGCGTGTTTGGTGAAGCCCGTTTCGATTGAAACGGCACGCATTTCACTTAACTCTCGTCCAGAGGGGCGCATGGAATGTCCTTTTTGCTGCTGAGTGGGGATAACGCCGGCCCCAACCCGCTGGCAACCCCGATTGACCTTTGATTTCAGTGGACCTTAATAGCAGGTGATGACCGAGACACAGAAAATCCTTGATGATATGAACGACCGCTCGCGCGAAGTGTTTCGTCGCGTGGTCGAAGGCTATCTTGAATCGGGTGATCCTGTGGGGTCCCGGACGCTGACGCGCGATTTCAGCGAAAAGGTCAGCGCCGCGACCATTCGCAACGTGATGCAGGATCTGGAATTTCTGGGGCTGCTGGGCAGCCCTCATATCAGTGCGGGCCGGGTGCCGACGCAACAGGGATTGCGGATGTTTGTGGACGGGTTGCTGGAGGTTGGCCTGCCAGACGCATCCGACCGGGAAAAGATTGACGCCACGCTTGGGTCGAACGAAAAGGACGTTGCCGGCCTGTTGGACCGTGTAGGCTCTGCTTTGTCGGGTGTGACCCATGGCGCGTCACTGGTTCTGACCCCCAAACGCGAAGCGCCGATCAGGCATCTGGATTTTGTTCCGCTTGGCCCGGACCAGGCGCTTGTTGTCATCGTGTTTGCAGATGGTCACGTTGAAAACCGCCTTTTTCAGCCGCCGCCCGGACAGACCCAGTCTTCGATGCGCGAAGCGGCCAATTTTCTGAATGCGATGATCGAAGGCCACACGCTGAGCGAGGTGAAGACCATCGTGCAGCACGAAATCGAAAACCGCCGTCAGGAAATTGATTCCCTGTCGCATGCGCTGGTTCAAAGCGGGCTGGCCTCGTGGGAAGGGGCGGGCGATTCCCCGGACCGGCTGATCGTGCGGGGGCGGGCGAATCTGCTGGACGAAACGGCAGAGGGCGGCGATCTGGACCTCATTCGCAGCCTCTTTGACGACCTTGAACGCAAACGTGACATTGCCGAGTTTCTGGACCTGACCCAAACCGGCGACGGTGTGCGCATTTTTATCGGCTCAGAGAACAAACTTTTCTCACTTTCGGGTTCCTCTTTGGTGGTTTCCCCATATATGAACGCGGACCGAAAGATTATCGGAGCGGTTGGGGTGATTGGCCCCACGCGGCTGAATTATGGCCGGATCGTTCCGATTGTAGATTACACAGCCCAGCTGGTCGGGCGGATGCTGTCGGACCGCAGTGAAAGGTGACAAATGGCTGAGCCAAAAAACGACGATTTTCTGGATGACATCGAAGAGGCAGAGGACGAAGCCTATGCCGACGAGATGTTGGAAATTGATGACGAAGCGCTGGAGCTGGACCAGCTGCGGGCAGAACGGGACCAGTTGAAAGACCGGTTCATGCGCGCGTTGGCGGATGCGGAAAATTCGCGCAAACGATCTGAAAAGGATCGCCGCGAGGCAGAAAACTATGGCGGCTCGAAACTGGCCCGCGACATGTTGCCTGTCTACGACAACATGAAGCGCGCGCTCGAATCGATCACGGACGAGCAGCGTGAAGTATCCGGCGCCGTGTTGGAGGGTGTCGAACTGACAATGCGCGAGCTTTTGAACGTGTTCAAAAAGCACGGGATCGAAGTGATCGCACCCGAGGTCGGTGACGCGTTCGACCCGCAACATCATCAGGCCATGTTCGAAGCGCCCGTGCCAGGAACCAAAGCCGGAGAGATCATTCAGGTCGCCGCCGAAGGTTTCATGCTGCATGACCGCCTTTTGCGCCCCGCGCAGGTTGGCGTGTCGTCAATGCCAGCCGGTTAAGGACAAAAAAGTCAGGTCAAAAACGGGGACGCAGTCACTCATTGGCCGCGTCTTTCAGTTTGTAGATCAGATCCAGCGCCTCCCGTGGAGACAGGTCGTCCGGGTGAATCGACTTCAGCAATTCAAGCGCAGGTGATGCGGACGTTTTGGGCGGCGGCGGCGCAGGCGTGGCGGAAAAAAGCGGAAGGTCGTCCACCAGCGTCTTTTGCGTGGCGCCGCCTGTGCGCTCTCCGCTTTCCAATGCATCAAGAACGACGCGCGCCCGCGAAATCACGGACGGCGGCAGCCCGGCCAGTTGGGCCACCTGAACACCATAGGACCGATCAGCCGCGCCGCGCCGCACTTCGTGTAAAAACACAATTTCGCCGTCCCATTCCTTGACCGTCACCGTCGCGTTTTCGACGCCCTCCAGTTTGGCCGCGAGCGCCGTAATTTCGTGGTAATGCGTGGCGAACAATGCGCGGGACCGGTTGACATCGTGCAGGTGTTCCAACGTTGCCCAGGCAATGGAGAGCCCATCATAGGTTGCTGTTCCACGCCCGACTTCGTCCAGAATAACCAGGGCGCGATCATCTGCCTGATTCAGAATTGCAGCCGTTTCCACCATTTCGACCATGAAGGTGGACCGCCCGCGCGCAAGATCATCGGATGCTCCGACGCGACTGAAAATCTGACTGACCAGCCCGATATGCGCACTTTGCGCAGGCACAAAACTGCCTGATTGGGCCAGAATTGCGATCAGCGCATTCTGCCGCAGAAAAGTGGACTTACCGGCCATGTTCGGACCGGTCAGCAACCAGATCGCGGCCGACTCCTCTGCGCTCAGACTACAGTCATTTGCTATGAAGGGGGCGCCGCCCTGTTGGCGCAGCGCACGCTCGACGACGGGGTGGCGACCGCCCGCGATATCGAACGCGCGGGATGTATCCAGTGTTGGTCTGCACCAGTTCTCGGACACGGCAAGGTGCGCAAGGCTGGCGGACAAATCAATCTCGGCGAGCGCGCGCGCGGTCTGGCCAATTTGCGGCGCGGCATCGAGAACCAGCGATTTCAGCCTTTCATAGTGACGCTTTTCCATCTCTATGGCCTGTGATCCGGCGTTCAGAATGCGCGTCTCAAGGCTTGACAGATCGACAGTGGTAAACCGGACCTGATTGGCCGTGGTCTGACGGTGAATGAACGTTTCGCTCAGTGGTGCTGACATCATCTTGGTGGCATGGGTTGCCGTGACCTCGATGAAGTATCCCAAAACGTTATTGTGCTTGATCTTGAGGGACTGGACGCCGGACAGCTTTGCGTAATCCATTTGCAGTTGCGCGATGACGGACCGGCCTTCATCGCGTAGCTTTCGGGCCTCATCCAGCTCCGTGTCACAGCCCGAGGCAATAAACCCCCCATCGCGCACCAAAAGCGGCGGCTCTGCAATCAGGTCATTGTCAAGCTGGTCGATCAGATCATCGTGACCGGTCAGGTCGGCCAATGCAGTGGCAAGCAGTGGCGGCAGATCGGCATGTGCGAGGTTTTTGATTGCATGTGCGTGGGTCAGCCCCGCGCGCAGCGCCGCAAGATCGCGAGGGCCCGCCCGGTCCAGCGACAGGCGGGACAGGGCGCGATCCATGTCCGGCACGCTGCGCAGTTCGGATCGCAGAGACTGGCAAAACCCCTGATCAGACACAAAGAAAGATACAGCTTCGATCCTGTCCTGCACTGTATCCAAAACGCAGGACGGTGATGAAATGCGCCGTTCCAAAAGCCGTGCGCCTGCCGCTGTGACCGTGTGATCAATCGCCTCCAGCAAGGATCCGGACCGCCCGCCGGACAGACTCGCAGTCAATTCCAGATTTCGCCGCGTCGCCGCGTCGATCTGTACCGTCTTTGAGCGCACTTCCTGTTGTGGTGGCCGCAGCAGTGGCAGGTTTCCCTTTTGGGTAACCTCAAGATATTCCACCAACGCGCCCATCGCTCCGACTTCGGCGCGGGTAAAGGACCCGAACGCGTCCAGCGTGGCGACCTTGAACAATGCCGCCACGCGCGTCACACCGGCGGCACTGTCAAACGCGGCAGGGCCAAGCGTCGTAAGCGCGATGCCGAAATCGTCACTAATGGGGCGCAAAGTGTCCTGTTTGGTGTCGACAACCACCAATTCAGAGGGAACCAGTCGTGCCAGTTCGGGCCCCAATTGGGCCAAATCGACCGCCATCACATGAAAGGCCCCTGTGGAGATATCGACCCACGCCAGTGCGCAACTGCCCCTGACCTCGGCGAAGGACGCCAGAAAATTGTGCCGGCGGGCTTCGAGCAGGGACTCCTCGATCAGCGTGCCCGGCGTCACCAGCCGCACCACGTCGCGTTTGACGACGCTCTTTGAGCCGCGTTTTTTTGCCTCAACCGGGCTTTCCATCTGTTCACAGACGGCGACGCGGAATCCCTTGCGGATCAGGGTCAGCAGGTAGCCTTCGGCGGAATGCACCGGGACGCCGCACATCGGTATGTCTTTGCCATCATGCTTGCCGCGTTTTGTCAGCGCTATGTCGAGCGCGGCGGCGGCGGCCACGGCGTCTTCAAAGAACATTTCGTAGAAGTCGCCCATGCGATAAAAAAGCAGCGCACCGGGGTGGGCCGCTTTGATTTCCAGATACTGCGCCATCATCGGCGTGGTCGACATGTTCCGCCCCCAAAATGGCAAGTGTCGGGAGACCTTACAAAGCGTCGCGGCGAAGCGAAAGCCAAAGTCGATTGAGACGGGCTGCGCGCTGGGCTAAGAGCGATTGGGTCAGGGGAGGACGCATGACATGGCAAGCAACAAGGTGACAACAGAAGAGGCGCTCGCGTTTCACATGGAGCCGACGCCCGGAAAATTCGAGATCAGTGCGACCGTCCCGATGACGACGCAGCGCGATCTGAGCCTTGCCTATTCACCGGGTGTCGCGGCGCCGTGCGAGGCGATCGCGGACAACCCTGAACTGGCCTATGACTACACGAACAAGGGCAATCTGGTGGCCGTGATTTCCAACGGCACTGCGGTACTGGGTCTGGGCAACCTTGGTGCGCTGGGGTCAAAACCGGTGATGGAAGGCAAGGCGGTGCTGTTCAAACGCTTTGCCGACGTGAATTCCATCGACATCGAACTGGACACCGAGGACCCGGATGCGTTCTGCAACGCGGTCAAGCTGATGGGCCCGACCTTTGGCGGTATCAACCTTGAGGATATCAAGGCGCCCGAATGCTTCATCATCGAACAGCGCCTCAAGGAAGAGATGGACATTCCTGTCTTCCATGATGACCAGCACGGGACAGCAGTGATTTGCGCCGCCGGTCTGATCAACGCGCTGCACATTTCAGGCAAAAAGATCGAGGATGTGAAAATCGTTCTGAACGGTGCCGGTGCCGCCGGGATTGCCTGTATCGAGCTGCTGAAAGCGATGGGCGCGCGGCATGACAACTGCATCGCCTGCGACACCAAGGGCGTGATCTATCAGGGCCGTACCGAGGGGATGAACCAGTGGAAATCGGCCCACGCCGTCAAGACCGATTTGCGCAGCCTTGAGGACGCGATGAAGGACGCGGATGTTTTTCTGGGCGTGTCCGTTAAAGGTGCCGTGACGCCCGAAATGGTCGAAAGCATGGCTGACAATCCGGTCATTTTCGCCATGGCCAACCCCGATCCGGAGATTACGCCAGAAGACGCGCACGAGGTCCGCATGGACGCCATCGTCGCGACAGGGCGCAGCGACTATCCCAATCAGGTCAACAACGTGCTTGGGTTTCCCTATCTTTTTCGCGGGGCGCTCGATATCCACGCCCGCGCCATCAATGACGAGATGAAGATCGCCTGCGCCCATGCGCTGGCCAATCTGGCGCGCGAGGATGTGCCGGACGAGGTTGCGCTGGCCTATGGCAAATCGCTGTCTTTCGGACGCGATTATATCATTCCGACACCCTTTGATCCGCGCCTTATCCACCGCATCCCGACGGCGGTGGCCAAGGCCGGAATGGACACCGGTGTCGCGCGTCGCCCCATCATCGACATGGAGGCTTATGAACTGAGCCTGAAGTCGCGGATGGACCCGACGGCGAGCATTCTGACCGGTATCAACACCCGTGCCCGTGCGGCACAGGCCCGCATGATCTTTGCCGAAGGGGACGACCCGCGCGTGCTGCGCGCCGCCGTCATGTATCAGCGCGCCGGATTTGGCAAAGCGTTGGTGGTGGGCCGGATCGAGGATGTCAAGGCCAAGCTGACAGAGACGGGCCTTGCGGATGCGGTGCGAGAACTGGACGTGGTGAATGCCGCGAACACGACCCATCTGGATCAGTACAAGACGCACCTTTATGACCGGCTCAAGCGGCGCGGTTTTGACCGTCAGGACATACATCGCCTTGCTGCGCGCGACCGTCACGTGTTTTCTGCGTTGATGCTGGCGCATGGTCACGGCGATGGGCTGGTGACCGGGGCGACCCGCAAATCCTCGCATATTCTGGACAGGATCAATCATGTCTATGATGCGGATATCAACAGCAAGGCGGCGGGCATCACGGCCCTGATCCACAAGGGCCGCATCGTCTTTATCGCCGACACGCTGGTGCATGAATGGCCCGATGAAGAAGACCTGGCAGACATCGCAACCCAGGCCGCCGTGGTTGCCCGCAACATGGGGCTTGAGCCGCGCGTGGCCTTTGTCAGCTTTTCGACCTTTGGCTATCCGGTGTCCGAGCGCGCAGAAAAGATGCACCAGGCGCCGCGTGTTCTGGACGCGCGCGGTGTAGATTTCGAATACGAGGGCGAAATGACCGTGGATGTTGCGCTGAACACGCAGGCGCAGGCCGCCTATCCGTTTTCGCGTCTGACGGGCCCCGCGAATATCCTGGTCGTGCCCGCGCGGCACTCGGCCAGCATTTCCGTCAAGCTGATGCAGGAAATGGGTGGCGCGACGGTGATCGGTCCGATCCTGGCCGGGGTGGACGGGTCCATACAGATCTGTTCGTCCGGGTCCACCGCCAACGATATCCTCAACATGGCTGTACTTGCGGCCTGCAAGGTGGGCTGATGGCCGTCTGGAATCTCGGGTCGATCAATGTCGATAACGTTTACCGTGTATCTCACATGCCCGAGCCGGGAGAGACGTTGCACGCCGCGAATTATATCCAGGGGCTGGGCGGCAAAGGTGCCAACATGTCCGTCGCGATTGCCCGCGCGGCGGCGCGCGTGACGCATATCGGTGCGGTGGGGCCAGAAGGGGCCTGGGCGGTGGAACGGTTGCTGGAATACGGCGTCGACACGCGCCGGATTGCAATTCTGGCCGATCAGGCGACGGGCCACGCCAACATTGCGGTGGATGACGCGGGCGAAAACCAGATCATCGTCTTTCCCGGTGCCAATCGGGCGTTGACCGAGGATATGATCGGCGCGGCCCTGTCGGATGCGGCGGCTGGTGATTTCTTGATCATGCAGAACGAAACCAATGGCCAAAGATATGCCGCCGAGATCGCCCAAAAGCTGGGGCTGCGCGTTTTCTATGCGGTGGCCCCGTTTGATTCTGCGGCCGTCGCAGATGTCTTGCCGTTCACGGATATCCTTGTCCTGAACAAGGTGGAGGCGGATCAGCTGACAGCAGCCCTCAAATCCAACCTGACGGATCTGGGCGTCGCGTCGATTGTCGTGACATTGGGTGCAGACGGGTGCCGATGGCTGGACGTTTCGGGCGGATCAGAGACACATATGCCCGCCATTCCCGTTACGCCGGTCGATACAACCGGGGCCGGTGACACGTTTACCGGATATCTGGTTGCGGGTCTGGATCGCGGCATGCCGATGCTTCAGGCGCTGAGCCTTGCCACGCAGGCCGGGGCGTTGATGGTGACGCGCATGGGCACGGCGGATGTGATCCCCGACCTCAAGGATATCGAGGATGCGCGTCTGGCCTAACCGCTCACCAGGGGCGCATCTGATTCCCGCATCCCTTTAACCCGCGCGCCGCGCCCGCAGGCATCGCCGACGATCGGATGTGCCTTGACGTTGGGCTTGGGGCCAAAGTGGGCCAAAATCACCCCGGTCGCGTTTTCGGAATCTGCCCCGGCGCACCAGGAACAGCCGCCTGCGACTGTGAGGGTTCCGGGATTTTGCACAGGAGTGGTATTGGACTGTGCGACAAGGCCCAGAACAATTGTCAGGGCCAATGAGACGGTCTTGAACGTGCGGTGTTCGGACATGGCAAAGCTCCTTTGCGCAAACTCTGCGTCAAAGTGGCGTGGCGCACAATCCACAGGCTGGCGAGGTCGCGCATCTGTGATCGACCGTTTACCTGCCGGGCGCTCGGTTCTAGCCTGCGCGCCATGACGAAACGCATTGCCATGTGGTCCGGACCACGCAACCTGTCGACGGCCATGATGTACAGTTTTGCTGCGCGCGGCGACTGTCGGGTGGTGGACGAACCGTTTTATGCGGCATTCCTGACGCACACTGGTGCGGATCACCCCATGCGCGACGCTGTTCTGGCCAGCCAGCCGAATGATCCTGTCGAGGTGGCAAAAAGGCTGAGCAGACCCGTATCAGAGCCTGTTTTTTACCAGAAACACATGGCACATCACATGTCGCCGGGCTGGCCGACCGATTGGATGGAGGGGATGTGCCACGTGTTTCTGATCCGTCATCCGGCGCGTGTCATCGCGAGCTATGCCAGAAAGAGAGAGGCACCGACGCTGGACGATCTGGGATTTGTCCAACAGGCTGCATTGCTGGCGCAATCGCATGCGCCCATTGTCGTGGATTCAAGCGATATCCGCGCCGATCCCGGCAATACCCTGCAGGCGTTGTGCGACAGGATTGGGATTGCGTGGACGCCGAACATGCTGAACTGGCCAGCGGGCGGGCATCCGCAGGATGGCGCATGGGCACCGCATTGGTACGGCGCCGTGCACCGCTCGACCGGATTCGAGGCGACCGACGGCAACCTCCCCAGGCTGGAAGGCGAATATGCGCGGCTCGCTAATGCGGCGATGCCCCATTACGAGGCGCTCTGCGCTTTCAGGCTCAGGATTTGAGGCGGCGGTCGCGCGCGGCCAGCAGTTTCAGGCGCAGCGCATTCAGCTGGATGAACCCGGCCGCATCCTTTTGGTCATAGGCACCCGCATCGTCCTCGAATGTCACATGCGCCTCGGAATACAGCGAATGATCCGACCAGCGGCCCACTGTGCGTGCCAGACCCTTGTAGAGTTTCAGGCGCACAGTACCGGTCACATGGTCCTGGCTTTTGTCGATCAGGGCCTGCAACATTTCGCGTTCGGGCGAAAACCAGAAGCCGTTGTAGATCAGTTCGGCATAACGCGGCATCATCTCGTCCTTGAGGTGGGCGGCGCCGCGATCCAGCGTGATCTGTTCGATCCCGCGATGCGCCTCAAGCAGGACAGTGCCGCCCGGTGTTTCGTAGATACCCCGTGATTTCATGCCAACAAACCGCCCCTCGACCAGATCGAGGCGGCCAATGCCGTGCTTGCCGCCCAGCCGGTTCAATTCGGTCAGAATTGTCGCGGGGGACATGGATTCGCCGTTGATAGAGACTGCATCGCCCTTTTCAAAACCGACTTCGATGTATTCTGGTTCGTTTGGCGCATCTTCGGGCGCGACGGTGCGCTGATAGACATAGTCGGGCGCCTCGACGGCAGGATCTTCCAGCACCTTGCCTTCGGACGAGGTATGCAAAAGGTTGGCATCCACACTGAAAGGCGCCTCTCCGCGTTTGTCCTTGGCGATCGGAATCTGGTTCTTTTCGGCAAAGTCGATCAGTTTGGTGCGGCTGGACAGATCCCATTCCCGCCAGGGCGCGATAACCCTGATGTCCGGGTTGAGCGCGTAAGCGGCCAATTCAAACCGAACCTGATCGTTGCCCTTGCCCGTCGCACCGTGGGCGACGGCATCCGCGCCTTCGGCAGCGGCAATTTCCACCAGTCGTTTGGAAATGAGGGGGCGGGCGATGGACGTCCCGAGCAGGTACAGACCCTCATAAAGCGCGTTGGCCCGGAACATCGGGAAAACGAAATCGCGCACGAATTCCTCGCGGACATCCTCGATGTAAATCGAGGTCGCGCCCATCATTTCTGCCTTGGCGCGCGCCGGCTCCAGCTCTTCACCCTGACCAAGATCGGCGGTGAAGGTGACCACCTCGCAACCATATTCGGTCTGCAACCATTTCAGGATGATCGAGGTGTCCAGACCGCCGGAATAGGCCAGTACAACTTTCTTTGGGGCGCTCATTTCTTTGTTCCTCATCAGGTTTGGGAGCCGATACCGGTTTTGCACATCAGGGGCAAGATTGACCGGCAGGTACAGGGGCGTGTAGGTCAGCCAGAATGCCGAAAAGGGGTCAATTCATGAACTTTCAGGACAGTGCGCGTGCCGCGGAACAAGCGATGCGCGCTGTGTTCCCGCCGACTCCGTTGTTGCGCAACGATCTGTTGTCCGCGAGATACGGCGCAGACATCTGGTTAAAACGCGAAGACCTGAGCCCGGTGCGCTCGTACAAACTGCGTGGCGCGTTCAACGCAATGCGCAAGGTGATGCGCAAAGACGCTGTTTTTGTCTGTGCGAGCGCCGGAAATCATGCACAGGGGGTCGCGTATATGTGTCGCCATTTCGGGGTACATGGTGTCATTTTCATGCCTGTCACGACGCCTCAGCAAAAAATCCTGAAAACCCGGATGTTCGGAGGAGATCACGTCGAGGTGCGTCTGACGGGGGACTACTTTGACGAAACGCTGTCCTCGGCACAGTCCTTTTGCGCCGGGACGGGGGGTCATTTCCTGTCGCCGTTCGATGATGAGGATGTGATAGAAGGACAGGCGTCGGTTGCGGTCGAGATGGAGGCGCAACTGGGCCGTTTGCCGGACCGGATTGTTCTGCCTGTCGGCGGCGGCGGTTTGTCTGCGGGTACGCGCAGCTATTTTGCAGGCACCGTGGCCTATACATTCGTCGAACCGCACGGCGCGACATCACTTGCCGAGGCGTTGCGGGCCGGCGCACCTGTCGATGTGTCACCGATCAACAGCTTTGTGGATGGCGCTGCTGTCGCCAAGATCGGGCAGCGCACCTTTGCGCGGCTGGCCGATGTCAGTTTGTCGGACGTGTTGAACATACCCGAAGACCGCATTTGCACGACCATCGTCGAAATGCTCAACGTCGAGGGCCTGGTGCTTGAACCTGCCGGTGCGCTCGCCATTGATGCGTTAAAGGACATTGCAGATCAGGTCGCGGGCCAAACCGTCGTTTGTGTTGCGTCGGGGGGGAATTTCGATTTCGAACGGTTGCCCGAGGTCAAGGAACGTGCCCAGCGCTATTCGGGAGTCAAAAAGTATTTCATACTGCGGATGCCTCAGCGGCCCGGCGCGCTAAAGGACTTTCTGAGCATCCTGGGCCCGGAAGATGACATCGCACGCTTTGAATATCTCAAAAAGTCGGCCCGAAATTTCGGGTCTGTGCTGATTGGAATTGAAACACAGCGCCCCGAAAGTTTTGACCGATTGAGGGCCGCGTTGGATGCGGCTGGGTTCACCTATTCCGACATAACAAATGACGAAATGCTTGCGCAGTTCGTGATCTAGCAACTGTATCGTCAAATTGCTGGAACAGCCCAGCTTTGACGATACAGTTGCTAGGCGGCAACACCGTCTTCGAGACCAGCCAGAAACACCTTTTTCGAGGCGTAAAAGCTGTTCAGGATCGGGCCAACATCCACGGCTGCGGCATTTCCTTTTGCGGCAAGCGCCTCTCCGGCATGGCACAGTTCGGAAAATTCGGAAAAACCAAGGTTGAGAGCACTGCCCTTGAGGCAATGCAAATCACCTTCGAGACGGTCAAGATCGACGCGGTTGCCCAATCGTTCGGTGATTTCAGAAACCTCCTCGATAAACAGCGGGACAACTTCGTCAAAGTCGTCCTCGCCTATTTCCTTTTTCAGGCTTATCACGCGCTGCCAGTCAATCATGTTTGCCTCCGACGAATCCCGGGCATGTCAGCACGGGTCACATTAAGAACCGGTTACGATTAAAGGTTTAGGCACTCATCCGCATGGCTTCATGCACCATTAAGCGCTTTGGGCTAGGCAAGGCCGAGATATTTTGGATACCCGGGTGAGATGAACTTTCAGGGCAGGCATATTGATGTGGAACAGGTGTCCGTATCTACATCTGCGACTGCAGATGGGCCGCACAAGGTTTTGGTTGTCGATGACAGCAAACTGCAACGCAAGATCCTGTGCAGTTCGGTCAAACGCTGGGGTTTTGACGTGTACGAGGCCGCATCGGGCGAAGAGGCGTTGATCGTCGCGGCAGACATTCAGCCCGATCTCGTTCTCAGCGATTGGATGATGCCCGGTATGAACGGCCTGCAATTCTGCGACGCCTTTCGCAAACAATCGGGTGACCGGTATGGCTATTTCATCCTTCTGACATCCAAAAGCGAAAAGAACGAAGTGGCGATGGGGCTCGAGGCGGGGGCCGACGACTTTGTCACCAAACCGGTGGATGCAAATGAACTGCGTGCGCGGATCACTGCGGGCGAACGCATTCTTGTGATGCAGCGCGAACTGACCAGAAAGAACGACCTGATCTCGGAAACGCTCGACGAACTGCAACGTGTATATGACTCGCTGGACAGTGATCTGCTTGAGGCAAAAAAGTTGCAGCAATCTCTGATCAGGGAGCGAAACAAATCATTCGAGACGGGCGATGTGTCTCTGATGCTGCGGTCCAGCGGGCATGTGGGCGGCGATCTGGTCGGCTTTTTTCCGGCGGGTGAGGGGCATTTGGGATTGTTCTCTATTGATGTGTCCGGCCATGGAATCAGCTCCGCCCTGATGACGGCCCGTCTGGCAGGATATCTGTCTGCGGCGGCACCCGATCAGAATGTCGCGCTGCAAAAGCTGGCCGATGGCAGCTATGCCTTCCGCCCGCCCGAGACGGTGATCGAATCGCTGAACGAGCTTGTTCTGGATGAAATGGAGACAGAGCATTATTTCACGCTTCTGCTGGCCGATGTCGATCTGAACACCGGTCACGTTCGGATGGCCCAGGCAGGGCATCCGCACCCCGCAGTGCAACGCAAGGATGGCAGGATCGAACAGGATGGGCCGGGTGGTTTCCCGGTTGGACTGATGTACGGCATTTCCTTCACCCAGTTTGAAACCACACTCAACCCCGGTGACCGAATTCTGCTTTTGTCCGATGGCGTTACCGAATGCCCCAATGCCCAGGGCGATATGCTGGAAGAAACCGGTCTGGAGACGATGATGCGCGACCTGGCCGATGTCTCAGGGCCAGCGTTTTTCGAGGCGATGCTATGGAAACTGGGCGAATTCGCGGCTGAAAAGACGTTTCCTGACGACGTGTCCGGTATCCTGTTCGAGTATCACGGAGCCGCTCGGGCAAAGTAACGGGCCAGAAAATGGCGGTCGCCTTCGTTTCCCAAATGATGGATCGCCTCATCAGGTGTCATCCATACGGCCCAATGATCGACTTCGGTCGGGTCACCGATCCTCAAAGTGGGGGAGGCCACATAGATGTGGCACAGCTTTTCCGCCCACAGCGCGTATTCCGGCATGTACGCAAACCGTCTGAAAGCACCCAGCCGCCGAGGCCGTGCAATATGCCAGCCGGTTTCCTCGAACACTTCGCGATGCAGGGCCTGCAGCGGGCTTTCCCCCGGATCAATGCCGCCGCCGGGCAGTTGAAAGTCCGGTTGATCCTCGTTCTGGCAGGTCAGCAACACACCGCCATTGTGCGGCAAAACGGCGTAGACACCCGGACGGACTGTATAGCGCCGGCCAGCCTCGGGCGGGCGTCCCATGCGACGGTTCATCGGCACCCTCTTTCAAGTCTGAGCCACAATCCTATATAGGGCTTCGATATGCCAACACGTGGCGCCAAAGGAAACCCCATGACTCTCGGTTCGCAACTCGTGTGGGACGACACTGTTCTGCCATTCCAGCTTGATGGCGCAGACATCCGCGGGCGCGTTGCGCGTCTGGACGGGGTGCTCGGTGGAATCCTCAAGCAACACAACTATCCGGCCCAGGTCGAGGCGCTGGTCGCCGAGATGGCCTTGCTGACTGCATTGATCGGCCAGACAATCAAGCTGCGCTGGAAGCTGTCGCTGCAGGTACAATCCAAGGGGGCCGTGCGCATGATTGCGACCGATTACTACGCGCCCGAAGGCGAGGGCGACATCGCGCGCGTCCGCGCCTATGCCAGCTATGACAAGGAGCGTTTGACCGACGCGGCCCCCTTTGATCAGGTGGGCGAGGGGTATTTTGCGATCATGATTGATCAGGGCGAGGGCATGACGCCGTATCAGGGCATCACGCCCCTTGCGGGCGGGTCGCTTGCGGCCTGTGCCGAGGCGTATTTTGCCCAATCCGAACAGTTGCCGACGCGCTTCCAGCTTAGTTTCGGCAAATCATCCGAACCCGGTGTGCCCGAACACTGGCGCGCGGGCGGCGTGATGCTGCAACATATGCCCAAGGCGTCGCCGCTGGTGGCCAAAGGCGAGGGCACGGGTGAATTGCTGGCGGCGGATGATTTGCTTGACGGCGACGCGTCCGAAAACTGGAACCGTGCGAACATCCTGCTCGATACGGTTGAGGAAATGGAACTGATCGGCCCGCAAGTGCCGCCGAACGATCTGTTGATGCGCCTGTTTCACGAGGAAACGCCGCGCGTGTACGACGCGCAACCGGTCCGCTTTGGCTGTACCTGTTCCGAGGATCGCGTGCGCCAAAGCCTGTCGATCTATTCGGCGCGTGATATCGAAAAGATGACCACGGACGCGGGGCGCGTGACCGCAGATTGCCAGTTCTGCGGGGCGCATTTCGACCTTGATCCGGCATCCGTTGGCTTCGAGGCCGAAGCCCAGACCGGTGAGTGACCTGATATCCCGCACCCGCGCCGCCCTGGCGCGGGGCGGTGACGCCTCGTCTGATTTCGATCTCAATCCGGATGTGTCTCTGGCCGCCGGGCGCAAATTGCGTCCTGCGGCCGTGCTTGCGCCGATCATCGCCGGACCTGATGGCTATGACCTGATCCTGACCAAGCGGTCCTCGGCCCTGAAACATCACCCCGGACAGATCGCATTTCCGGGGGGCAAACAGGACGAGGCGGATGCTGACCTGATCGCCACCGCATTGCGCGAGGCGCACGAGGAAATCGGCCTGCCGTTTGAGAATGTCGAGGTTTTGGGCACTTTTTCGCCGCACGAAACCGTCACGTCCTTTACCGTGACGCCGGTGGTTGCCTTGATCACACAGGAATTTCAGGCGACCCCCGAAGACGGAGAAGTCGCCGAAGTGTTCCGCGTGCCACTTCTCCATGTGCTTGATCCGTCAAATTACATTGTTGAATCAAGGCGATGGCGGGGATCTTACCGATCTTACTACACAGTCCCGTTTGGTCCCTATTACATATGGGGCGCGACCGCGCGTATATTGCGCGCATGGACCGACGCATTGCCCGACATCTAGACCAGGATACCCCGTTTCTGAACAACGCCGCCGTCATGGCCCTGCTTGGTGTTCTGGAAGATGCGGGCCACAGGGCTCTGTTCGTCGGGGGCTGCGTGCGCGATGCGCTGATGGGTCTGCCTGCAACCGACATCGACATCGCAACAGACGCGACGCCCGAGCGCGTGAGTGAAGTCACAAAAGCGGCAGGATTCCGGGCAATTCCCACTGGCGTTGCCCATGGCACCGTCACCGTGGTTGTGGATGGTCAGCCGTTCGAAGTGACGACGTTCCGGCGTGATGTGGACACGGATGGCCGCCGCGCCGTCGTTGCTTTTTCCAGCAGCATCGAAGACGACGCACGCCGTCGTGATTTCACGATGAACGCGATTTACGCGGATCGCACCGGCGCTCTGGTCGATCCTTTGAACGGATTGCCTGATCTTCATGCAGGTCGGGTGCGCTTTATCGAAGATGCCGGCCAGCGCATTCGCGAGGATTACCTGCGCGCGCTGCGCTTTTTTCGCTTTCACGCCTGGTATGCATCCCCTGACCCGGGATGGGACGCAGAGGCGCTGGCCGGGATCGCGGGAAACCTCGATGGCCTCGAAACCCTGTCGGCGGAACGGGTTGGGGCAGAGATGATCAAACTGCTGTCCGCCTCTGATCCCGCCCCCGCCTTGGCCGTGATGGCGCAGACCGGCGTGTTGGCGTCTGTTCTGCCGGGCGCAGACCCGACCTTGGCGGCTCCGCTGGTTTATCTGGAACAGACCGTGGCCACGGACCCTGACCCAATGACCCGGCTGGCGGCGCTGGGCGGAGAAGACATCGCCTCATGCCTGCGCCTGTCGCGTGCGGATCAGAAAAGGCTGGAGGCGATCAGGACGCATTCGGCCAGCGCCTTGAGTGCGAAAGCCATCGGCCACCTGGCGGGCACACAAGCAGGGGCCGGCGCGATTCTGCTGCGTGCGGCGTTGTCAAATACCCCGCTTGGCGCCTCATCAATCCGCGCTGTGCGTGACGGCGCGGAGACAGAATTTCCCATCAAGGCGAGTGATTTACCTGACCTGCGTGGCAAGGCGCTGGGCGACAGGCTGGCCGCTTTGAAACGGGATTGGCTGGCCTCGGACCTGACCAAGTCCAGGGACGCGCTTTTGGGGACGTGACTTTTGCGGCGTCCGGCGCTAATGCTTGGGGCAAGCAGGGAGGGGTACAACATGTTTCGCGGGATCTGGGACGACACCTGACATTGTCGCCGATCGTCTGATGTGACGGGACGGGCCCTGGCCTGCGTCACACCCATGTTGCACCATACCTTTACGAGACTTCCCCATGTTCAAATACTTTGAATCGCTTGTCGATCCTTACGTTGCCTATACCGAAACCGACACGCCACCGACCAGGCTATGGCCATTTTTGCGCGGCTTTTCAGAGCCGTTCAAAGGGCTCTTTGTGCTGGCGGCCATCATGTCGCTGGTGGTGGCGTCGATCGAGGTCGGGTTGATCTATTACATGGGCCGGGTTGTTGATCTGCTTGGCACATCGCCCGATGAATTCTGGGCCACCCACGGCACCGAAGTCATTCTGGTTGCCGTGTTCGTGCTGCTGGCGCGCCCTATTCTGCAGATGATGGACGTTGTTCTGCTCAACAACACGATCCTGCCGAACTTCGGCACGTTGATCCGCTGGCGGGCACACAAGCATGTGCTGCGCCAGTCCGTCGGCTGGTTTGAAAACGATTTTGCCGGTCGCATCGCCAATCGCATCATGCAGACTCCGCGGTCCGCCGGCGAAGTGATCTTTCAGGTTTTTGATGCCATTTCATTTTCGCTGGCTTACCTGCTGGGCGCGGCGGTGTTGCTGATGGTTGCCGATATGCGGCTGTTGTTGCCGCTGTTGGTTTGGTTCGCGCTTTATGCCGCACTGGTGGTGTGGACGGTCAAACGCATTGGCCCGGCGTCCAAGGCGGCGTCTGATGCGCGGTCGCAGCTGACCGGCAAGGTGGTCGATGCCTATACCAACATTCATTCGGTCAAGATGTTTGCCCATCATGAACGTGAGCTGGACTATGCCAGGGGTGCCATCGAACACACACGCCGCACCTTCATGCGCGAGATGCGCCTGTTCACCATCATGGATGTGGTTCTGGTCTTTCTGAACGGTCTGCTGATTGTCGGTGTCGTTGGCTGGGCCATCGCGCTTTGGACCCAGGGGGCGGCAAGTGTCGGTGTCGTTGCGGCGGCCACGGCGCTGACCCTGCGCCTGAACGCGATGACCGGGTGGATCATGTGGGCGCTGACCTCGTTCTTTCAGGAACTGGGTGTCGTGGCTGAGGGGATGGAGACGATTGCCCAGCCCATTACGCTGGTCGACAGCAAGGACGCCACGCCATTGCAGATCAGGACGGGCGAGATCGCAGTGCGCGATCTGACCCATCATTATGGCCGCGACAGCGGTGGTCTGGATGGAATCAGCATGACAATTCGTCCGGGCGAAAAAGTGGGTCTCGTGGGCCGCTCTGGCGCGGGCAAATCGACTTTGGTCAAGCTGCTTTTGCGGTTTTATGACCCTGAATCGGGCCGGATAGAGATTGACGGTCAGGACATCATGCACGTGACACAGGACAGTTTACGCCTGAACATCGGTATGGTTCAACAGGACAGTTCTCTGCTGCACCGCTCGGTCCGGGAAAACATTCTGTACGGACGCCCCGACGCGACCGAGGCACAGATGATCGAGGCCGCAAGGCAGGCGCAGGCGCATGAATTCATCCTCGATCTTGCCGATCCCGAGGGGCGGAAGGGATATGAGGCGCAAGTGGGTGAGCGCGGTGTCAAACTGTCCGGCGGACAACGGCAACGGGTGACTTTGGCGCGCGTGATCCTCAAGAATGCGCCGATCCTGTTGCTGGATGAGGCGACAAGTGCGCTCGACAGCGAGGTTGAGGCGGCGATTCAGGACACGCTTTACAAGATGATGGAGGGCAAGACAGTGATTGCCATTGCCCACCGTCTGTCCACTATCGCCGAAATGGATCGTATCCTTGTTCTGGACGGCGGCAAAATCGTCGAAGACGGACCGCACGACGCGCTTTTGGCGCAAGGTGGCCTATATTCAGAATTCTGGGCACGCCAGTCAGGCGGGTTCATCGGAGCCGAGGCAGCTGAGTGAAGATATCTGACTGGATCGATTCCTTTCGCCGCGCGGAAGGGCCGCCGCCACAGCAGTTGTGGCCGTTCATGCGCTGGTGTCTGTCCGGCGCATGGCCTGCGTTGTGGTTGGCCGGGTTCTGTTCCGCCGCCGCTGGCGCGCTGGAGGCGGGAACGGCGCTGATCCTTGGCCGCGTCATTGACGCGACCGTTGCCCTGGGTCCGGACGGGTTCTTTTCCGTCACTAACACGGGGCTGATCATCGGCGCGCTGGCGTTTTTCCTGATTGCGCGTCCGATCCTGTTTGGCTTCAGCGCCGCGACCAACGCGATCATCGTGCAGCCCAATGTGAATCCGCTGGTGCTGTCGCGCCTGCACCGCTGGACGCTGGGCCAGTCGGTCAGCTTTTTCGATGATGATTTCGCGGGCCGCATTGCGCAGAAACAGATGCAGGCAGCACGTGCGGTCACCGATGTCGTGTCGGAATTCATCAATGTGGTTGCGTTTGCGCTGGCGTCTCTGGTCGGGTCGATCCTGCTGCTGTTGGCGATCGACTGGCGTGTGGCGCTGGGCTTTGGCGTGTGGCTCGTCTTTTATTTCACGTTGATCCGCTGGTATCTGCCGCGCATCCGCAAACGCTCGGCCAGCCGTGCGGCGGCGCGCGCGATGGTGTCGGGGCAGGTGGTGGACACGATCACCAACATCAAGACGGTCAAGCTGTTTGCTCATGATGATCACGAGGATCAGGCGGCGCTGGGCGCGATGGCCACCTTTCGCGCCAATGCGGTGCAGTTTGGTATCCTGTCGGCGGGCTTCCGGTTTGCGCTGATGACACTGGCGGGCCTGCTGCCTGTGTTGTTGCTGGGCGGCACCATTCTGATGTGGCAGCGCGGGCTTGCCACGCCCGGTGATATCGTCGCGTCGGGCGCCATTGCCATCCGCATCGCGCAGATGACGGGCTGGGTCAGTTTCACGCTCATGGCGATCTATTCCAATGTCGGCGAGGTCGAGGACGGGATGCGCACCCTGACCCCCCGCGCGCGGGTCGAAGATGCCGACGGTGCCACGCAGCTGAACGTGCCGCAGGGTCAGATCAAGCTGGATCACCTTGGCTTTTCCTACGGGCGCGATACGGGCGGCATTCAGGACATCGCCCTGACCATCAATCCCGGCGAAAAGGTCGGGATCGTGGGTGCGTCAGGTGCGGGGAAATCGACGCTGGTGTCGCTGCTTTTGCGGCTCTATGAAGCGGAAAACGGGCGCATTCTGATCGACGGGCAGGATACGCGCAGTGTCACGCAGGACAGCCTGCGCCATAATATCGGGATGGTTACGCAGGAAACCGCGATGTTCAACCGCTCGGCCCGTGACAACATTCTGTATGGCAAACCCGACGCCAGCGAGGATGCGATGATTGCCGCCGCGAAAAAGGCCGAGGCGCACGAATTCATCCTTGATCTGCAGGATCATAAAGGGCGGCCCGGCTACGACGCGCATTTGGGTGAACGGGGTGTGAAATTGTCGGGCGGTCAGCGCCAGCGGATCGCACTGGCCCGCGCCATTCTGAAAGACGCGCCGATCCTTGTGCTGGACGAGGCGACAAGCGCGCTGGACAGCGAGGTCGAGGCGTCTATTCAGACGGCCCTGCACCGCGTGATGGAGGGCAAAACCGTACTGGCCGTCGCGCACCGCCTGTCGACCCTGACCGAGATGGACCGCATCGTGGTGATGGACGCAGGCCGGATCGTCGAGGAAGGCGCGCACGACGTCTTGCTGGCCAAGGGTGGGCTTTATGCCCGTTACTGGCGGCGGCAATCGGGTGGGTTCATCAGCACCCAAGCCGCCGAATAGGGCTTTTGCCCGCGCCCTGCGACCGCTAGGCGTCTGTCATGACAACAGTGACCATTGATCGATTGGGCCAACAGGGCGACGGAGTCGCGCCCGGCCCGCTTTTTGTACCTCTGACCCTGCCCGGAGAGGTCGTCAGCGGCACGGTGGACGGTGACGCGCTGATGGACGTGTCAATCGACACGCCCTCGCCAGACCGTGTTTCGGCGCCATGTCCTCACTTCCGGTCCTGTGGCGGATGCCAGTTGCAGCACGCCAGCGATGAACTGGTGGCGACATGGAAGCGTGATCTGGTTGTGACCGCCCTTGCCGTTCATGGCATCGAGGCTGAGGTGCGCCCGACGCTGACCTCACCCGACCGATCCCGCAGACGTGCCACATTTGCGGCGCGCCGCACCAAGAAAGGTGCGCTGGTCGGGTTTCATGCGCGCAAATCCGATGCGATTATCCCCGTGCCGGACTGCATTCTGGTGACGCCTGCCCTGGCCGGTGTTGCCCCCCTTGCCGAAGCGTTGGCGGTGGTGGGTGCAAGCCGCAAGGGCGCGTTGGCCGTCACAGTTGCCCAAAGTATGGATGGTTTGGATATTTCTGTCACCGGGGGCAAGCCGCTCGACGGTCCGCTCAGGGTTGCGCTGGCCGCTTTGTGCGAAACCCATCGACTTGCGCGTCTGACCTGGCAGGAAGAGCTGATTGCCATGCGCGTACCCCCGGCGCAGATCATCGGTGCAGCGCGGGTGGTGCCGCCGCCGGGGGCGTTTTTGCAGGCGACGCAGCATGGTCAGGACACACTCACGCGTCTGGTGCAGGACATTGTCGGCGGGGCGAAATATGTTGCCGACCTGTTTGCAGGATGTGGCACGTTTGCCCTGCCTTTGGCGGCAAATGCCGAAGTGCTGGCGGTCGAAGGGGCCCCCGAGATGGTCGCGGCATTGGATGCGGGATGGCGGCAGGCGCAGGGCCTCAAACCGATCAAAAGCGTTGCGCGCGATTTGTTTCGCCGACCGTTATTGCCGGACGAACTGGCCGCGTTCGACGCCGTTGTTATCGACCCCCCGCGCACAGGTGCCACTGACCAGATCGCGGAACTGTCACAGGCAAAACCACCGGTCATCGCGCATGTGTCCTGCAACCCACAAACCTTTGCAAGAGATGCCGCGACCTTGATCAATGCCGGATATGTGCTCGAATGGGTGCAACCGGTGGATCAGTTTCGCTGGGCCGCGCATGTAGAACTTGTCGGAGCGTTCCGTCTGTCGCATACGCGATAACGTAAAGGAGACGCCGCATGATTGATCGCGCACGCTTGGGTGAATTTCTCGAAGGGTCCAAATTCAGCAACTTTATCATCGGCGTGATTGTACTGAATGCCATCACGCTGGGGCTGGAAACCTCCGAGACGGCAGTTGGTGTAGCGGGCGGTTTGATCAATGTGATTGACCAGGCTTGCCTTACGATCTTTGTGATCGAACTGCTGGCCAAGCTGTACGCATTCCGCTTCAAATTCTTTCGCAGCGGCTGGAACATCTTTGATTTCGTTATTGTCGGCATTGCGCTCGCGCCGGGCACCGAAGGGCTGTCAGTGCTGCGCGCCCTGCGTATCTTGCGGGTGTTGCGCGTCATTTCCGTCGCACCCAGCCTGCGCCGTGTGGTCGAAGGGTTCGTAACCGCGTTGCCCGGCATGGGCAGTGTGTTTGTCCTGATGGCGATGATTTTCTATATCGGGGCGGTGATGGCGACCAAATTGTTTGGCGCCAGCTTCCCTGAGTGGTTCGGTACACTGGGTCTGAGTGGCTATTCCCTGTTCCAGATCATGACGCTTGAATCCTGGTCCATGGGCATCGTGCGCCCGGTGATGAAGGAATTTCCCTATGCCTGGGCGTTTTTCGTGCCTTTCATCATGGTTTCCACCTTTGCAGTGGTGAACCTTCTGGTGGGTCTGATTGTGAATTCGATGCAGGATGCGCATGCCGAGGAATCCAACGCCGCCACGGACGAATACCGTGATCTGGTGATGAAGCGGCTCAATGATATCGAGGCGAAGCTGGACAAGCGCGACTCCTGACGCCGCAGGACGTTCAGGCAAAATTCGGCACTGCGTTCTGGCAGGCGGCTTTGTCGTACTGAAAATTATCACAAGTGTACGGTATTTTGCCGGGCGTTGCGCCGCCGAGGCATGAGTGACCGGAACACCGGGCTGTACCGCGACCCCAGATCACGCGATGGGCATAGACGCCTCGACCGTAGTGCAAACATGGCCTTTGATCCGGATAAATCCGGGATCGTCAGGTTGCGGGAGTCGAGGTGATGACGACGATATCCGGATCCGCTTGCTCGGCGGTCGCAGCGTCGGGATTATCCACCGCATTCGGCACAAGGCGTGCCGCGGATGGATTGGCCTGCGGAATGCGCGGGGCACCGCCGGGGTCTCCCATCACCATAGTCCACCAGATTTTGCCATTGGTCTCCTGAAACCACGCAAAGCCCATCTCGCGCGCTTGCGAGGACAGGATAGTCCGGCGGGTGTCTTCCTGTTCCATCCATGCGGCGAGTGTTTCAAGCTCGGTCTCGTAGGTTTCCGAGATGTTTTCGCCCACAAGCCTGCCCTGGTATCCGACGCGCGCCAGACGGTCGATGGGTGACGAGCCGTCAGAGCCAAAGTGCCAAGGACGGTTTTGCAGCGACATATCCTGAGAATGCGTGGCCGCAGCGGCGTTGAGTTGCGGGTTCAGCGCCACTGGCGGTGCGCCCCGGGCCGCGCGCAATGCATTGACCGAATCCAACATGCGGAACTGCAGTTTGGCCGTGTCATTTTTGCGAATCTTGTAAAGATTGGGCACTGGGCGTCCGTCCTCTCCGACATTGGGAGCGGAGGGTGCGGCACATGCAGCGAGGGTGAGAAGGGCGACCAGAACGAAAGAAAGTCTACGCATTTATCCTGCACATCATTTGAGGTGTTCGCCCAATTCGATAGCGGCTTGTGCGTTGCATTACAAACGCACATCGGCGTGATCCCGCGAGATTTCAGCCCTTTGATTTGCGACTGCGACATTCACGCAATAAAGTAGGGGGAATTGGTAGGAACCCATCAAGGAGTGACAGGCCATGTCCAAACCCTCATCGAACTTGCCGAGCCGCCGGACGTTTCTGGCCGGATCGGCTGCATTTTTCGGAACGCCCGCCGTCGCGCAAACCGTTGCCGGTCAGGCAGAGCGTGATCCGACACAATCCGAGCGCCGCAATATTTCGAGCTTTCGCACGCTGGACTGGCAGCCGTATTTCGAAAATCTGCGCAACGGCGCGATCCTTGTCGACATCGACAGCCGTGTGGTGCGCTACTGGAGCGAGGATCAGTCGATCTACAAGCTGTATCCCTCCAGCGTGCCACTGACCGAGGATCTGACGCGCCGCGGCCGCACGAGAGTTATTCTGAAAGACCCCGCGCCGGATTGGCGCCCCACGCCTGCGATGAAAAAGCGCAATCCGGAATGGCCGGACTATGTCGCGCCCGGACCGGACAACCCGCTGGGTTCGCGCGCCTTGCACCTGAGTTGGACATATTACCGAATCCACGGCACCCACGACACACGCAAGATCGGCCGGAAATCTTCCAATGGATGCATTGGCTTGTACAACGAGCATATCGAAGAGCTGTACGAAATGGCGAAAGTCGGCACACAAGTGTTGCTTATTTGACGACATCGCGGTGGATCGGCGTGTCAGCTTTTGAATCAGACTTTGCATTCGAGTTGCATTACTGTTTACACAGAAACACGAGGTAAGTCTTGAGTGCGTCGCGGTATTTGCCGCGCGTGCGTAACTGGAGGTTATACTATGAAAAAACTCGTTCTCGCCGCTGCTCTGACTGCTGCTGCTTCGACCGCATTTGCCGGCTCTCCTGCCGAACCGATCATCGAAGCACCTGTCATCGTCGAAGAAACAACAAGCTCTTCGGGCGGCATCATCCTGCCCCTGCTGCTGTTGATCGTCGTTGCTGCGGCTGTTGCGGACTAATATCCGTTACTACAAAATAAAAAAGGCGGTGCGTAAGCGCCGCCTTTTTTTTGCGTGATAAGGCCCTAGATCAGTCGAGCCACCCTTGCAGGTTCTCTTGAATGACTATGCCCAGCGCTTCGATATGCGCCGGGTCATCGTTCAGGCACGGGATGTATGTGAAGTGTTCACCCCCCGCCTCCTCAAAGCTTTCCTTGATCTCTTCGTTGATCTCTTCGAGCGTCTCGATGCAATCTGCTGAAAAAGCAGGCGCACATATGGCGATGTTCTTTTTCCCCGCTTCCGCCAGTCTCGCGACCTCTTCGACCGTATAGGGCTGCAGCCATTCCTCGGGTCCGAATTTTGACTGAAACGTCGTTTTGATTTCGGTGTCTTCCCAGCCAAGGCGTTCCTTTAGCAGGCGCGTCGTTTTCTGGCACTGGCAGTGATACGGATCGCCCTCCATCAGATAGCGGATGGGGACGCCGTGATAACTGCACACCAGAATGTCGGGGCGCGTGTCCAGCGCGCCATAGGCGCGTTCGATTGATTGCGCGAGAGCCTCGATATACTTGGGATGCTGGAAATACGGCTCGACCGTGCGTGTTGTCGGTTGCCACTTTTCTTGCATCAGCGCGCGGAAAAACGCGTCATTGGCGGTGGCAGATGTGGCCCCCGCATAGTGTGGGTAAAGCGGGAAAAACAGGATCTTCTGACAACCCGCCTCGCGCATCTCGCGGACCTTGGATTTGGTCGATGGGTTGCCATAGCGCATGCAGAAATCAACCATGACCTGATCGCCATAGCGGTCATGCATCGCCGCTTTGATCCTGGCCGTCTGGTCCTTTGTGATTGTCATCAAAGGGCTTTCGCCGGCCTCGTGGTTCCAGATGGATTTGTAGGCCGCACCGGACGAAAACGGGCGTTTCGTCAGGATGATCAACTGCAACAGTGGCTGCCAGACCCATGGGCTGTAGTCGATGACGCGCCGGTCCGACAGGAATTCGTTCAGATATCGGCGCATCGACCAATAGTCGTAATTGTCCGGCGTCCCGAGGTTGGCCAACAAGATACCGACGCGCGCAGGCTTGATCGCAGGGTGATCTTCGGCGGCATGTTGGGGGCGGCGCGCGGCCTTGCTGGACTCAAGCATTTGTTGGGGCTTCCTGTTCTTGTTCCGCCTCAGATAATCGGATTTGCCATGACGTCAATCAGGCAGCGGCGTTTCGTCTGTTCGCAGGGCGTCGGCCAGGCGCGCTTGCGCGGACCCCGGACGCAGCGGTTTGGGCTGGCTTTCATCCGGCGCCCACCCCGTCAGCACGATCAATTCGTAGGTTGTCGAGATGCCCCCGTCGGGGTGTGGAAAGGCCGTGCCATAAAGATCGCTGGCCCGGCGAAAAACCGCGCGGCGGGTGGGCTGACGAAGCCGTGCCTGCAGGGCGTTCGCTTCGCCCATATGCCGCAGATCACCCATAAGGTGCCACATGGATTGATAGCGCGCAGACAGGGTGACCGAATCAGCCACCGGCAGCGCCAATCCGGCGCGTTGCAACAGCGCCCCCATGTCGCGCACCTCGGCCATGGGGACGACCCGGGGCGACAGGCCGCCGCTGACAGCGACCTCGGCTTCTGCCAGAACGCTGCGCAATTGATGCAGGGTTTGCCCGCCCAGACCGACGGCCAGCATCATGCCGTCCGGCCTTAGTGCCCGCCTGCACTGGATCAGTTGTCCGACGGGGTCGTTTGCCCAGTGCAGACCCATACTGTGGATCACCAGATCATGCGAGGCGGGGTCCAGCGGCAGGACATCTGCCTCTTTCACCACTTTCGATCCGGCGATGCGATCCCGCCACAACTCGGGAAATGCCGCCACAATCGCAGCGTCGCGAAAGGTTTTGTTAACCAATGCAAGCCGATCCTCTACCTCGTCCCGTGCCGCTTCTTGCAGGAACATCGCTTCGGCGCGGGCGCGGGCGCGATTGCGCTGCAACGCGGTCAGGTCGGTCAGTCGGGTCTGCGCGGGGCTGTTGGACATGATTGCTTTGGTAAGGGATGACATGGGCCTGTTACAATCAACGCTTGCTGCGATCTACCCCCCCCGGTGTCTGGGATGTGGCGACACTGTCGACAGCGACTTTGGCCTGTGCGGACCTTGCTGGGCCAAAACGGAATTCATTGGCGGTCTGTCCTGTGACGGGTGCGGGACGCCGTTGCCGGGCGAGGTGACGCGGGATGCGGTGCATTGTGATGCGTGCATACGCGCGCCGAAACCCTGGGCCCACGGGCGGGCGGCCCTAGTGTATACCGGAATGGGCCGCAAGCTGGTGCTTGGGCTGAAGCATGGTGACAGGCAAGACGTTGCGCGGCCTGCAGCGAACTGGATGCGCGTGTCGGTGCAGAGCCTCATTACAGAAAAGACCTTGATTGCGCCTGTTCCGCTACACTGGCTGCGTTTGGCCAAACGGCGCTACAACCAGTCGGCGCTGATCGCAAAGAACCTGTCGGAATTGACCGGATGCGACTGGTGCGCCGATCTGTTGGAGAGGCCGGTTCGCACCGCGTCGTTGGACGGAAAGACAAGCGCGGAACGCAGTGACATTTTGCGAGGCTCAATTCGGGCCAATCCGCGCCGCAGGCACCGTGTCATGGGTCGGCCGGTGCTGCTGGTGGACGACGTGATGACCACAGGGGCGACGTTGGCGGCCTGTACAGAGGCTTGTAATGCAGCGGGTGCCGATCAGGTGTGCGTGAGCGTACTGGCGCGGGCGATCAAACATCCCTAAGTCTGGTGCGACAGATCTATTGCCAAAAGGACGTACCTGATGAAGCCCGTTGAGATTTACACGTCGCCCATTTGTGGATTTTGCCAAGCCGCCAAACGATTGCTGAATGAAAAGGGCGTCGAATTTTCCGAACTCGATGTGCTCAGGGATGCTGACCGCAAGGCAGAGATGATCAAGCGCGCCAACGGGCGCCGCACCGTCCCGCAGATTTTCATAGGCGAGACTCACGTGGGTGGATATGACGACCTGAATGCCCTGGAACGTGCCGGAAAACTGGATGGCTTGCTGGCGGCATAAATGAAAACCGCCCTGTTGCAACTGAACGTGTCCGATGACCCGATGGCAAATCTGCCCCGGACTGTTCAGATGGTGCGACAGGCCGTGGACATGGGGGCGGCGTTTGTTCTGACCCCTGAAGTCACCAATTGCCTCAGCACCAGTCGATCGCATCAGGCGCAGGTTTTGACGCAGGAAGAAACTGACGCGACCCTTGCCGCGTTGCGTGATGTCGCTGCGGATTGCGGTTTTCATTTGCTGATCGGCTCTCTGGCGCTCAAGACGGATGATCCGCAGGGACGATTTGCGAACCGGTCTTTTCTGATCGGACCGGATGGCGGCATTCTGGCACGCTATGACAAGATTCACATGTTCGATGTCGCGATCTCGAACAGCGAGACTTATACAGAATCGTCCGGCTATCGGCCCGGTTCCAGGGCCGTGCTGGCGCAACCCGCGTTTGCGCCTGTTGGCATGGCGATCTGTTATGACATGCGCTTTCCCAAATTGTCGGATGCCCTGGTTTCCGCAGGTGCGCAAATACTGACCTATCCTGCGGCCTTTTCCCCTGTCACGGGTGCGGCCCATTGGCACAGCCTGCTGCGTGCCCGTGCGATCGAAGCGGGTGCGTGGGTACTTGCGCCCGCGCAGACGGGCACGCATCCAAGCGGTTCTGACAAGACACGCACCACCTACGGTCACAGCCTCGCGGTCGATCCATGGGGTGAGGTGATGCTTGACGCGGGCACCGCACCGGGCGTTTATGTTTTTGATCTGGAATTGAATAAAGTGGCCGAAGCGCGCAGCCGTATCCCTGCGCGCGACAACGCACGTCCCTTTGACGGCCCTTAAGGTGTATGAGTACTGAAAAGAACGCATTGGCAATTTCGCTGTTCAGCGAAGTGCTGGCGGCAGACCAGATGGTCCGCTACCGGCTGAGCCGTGTGTTGCCCAAGGGCATGGAAATCTCGCATTTTTCGGTGTTGAACCATCTTGTGTGGCACGATCAGGAACGCAGCCCGGCGCAACTGGCCGAGACGTTCAACGTAACACGCGGCGCGATGACCAACACGTTGAACCGGCTTGAATGGGCGGGGTACATCCATATCCGCCCGGACTGGGACGATGCGCGGCGCAAAATGGTCGCGATCAGCCCCGCCGGGCGCCGCGCCCGCGAGACTGCGCTGAGCGGCATTGCACCCATGATCACCGAAGTCATTGAAAAGCTTGGCGAAGATCGGGTCAAGGAAACCCTGCCGATCCTGCGCCAATTGCGCCTGCGTATGTCTGACAAGGACAGGGCCGATTAACGCGGCTTCACGCTGGCTGTGACATAGTTCACGCTCAAATCCCGATCAGACAGCTTCCAGGCCCAGGTCAGCGGGTTGAACACGAACCCCTGTCGATCCACCGGCTCAAGGCCGGCATTGCGCAAAAGATCGAACAATTCGTCAGGGGTGATGAATTTCGACCATTCATGCGTGCCCTTTGGCAACCAGCGCATCACGTGTTCCGCGCCTATGATGGCCATCATGAACGATTTTGGATTTCGGTTGAGGGTCGAGCAGATATGCAGGCCACCCGGTTTCAGCAACGCGCGACAGGCCGTGAGGTAGCCCAGCGGGTCCGCAACATGCTCGACCACTTCCATGTTCAGGACGACATCGAACTGTTCACCGGCTGACGCCAGATCTTCGGCGGTGGTGTGTCGGTAGTCGATTTTCAGACCGGATTGTTCGGCATGAAGCTGCGCGACGGGAATGTTTCGCTCTGCCGCGTCGGCACCAACCACAGTCGCGCCAAGCCGTGCCATAGGTTCCGACAACAGGCCGCCGCCGCAGCCGATGTCCAGAATGCGCAATCCGTCAAAGGGTTTTGGCCCGGTCAAATCCCGGTCAAATTCAGCTGCAATCTGGGTCGTAATATAGTCCAGCCGACAGGGGTTCAGCATGTGAAGCGGCTTGAATTTTCCGTTCGGATTCCACCATTCTGCGGCCATCGCCTCGAATTTGGCGATTTCGGATGGATCAACGGTAGTTTGATGCGTTTGCATTTTCGTCTCCGTATGCTCATGTGCTCTCAATGCTCTATGTAGGTCAGTAATGGACAAACACAGTGACCAAAAGCGCGCGGTGCAATATCTGTACCCGCCCACCGACCCCTACGACCAACGGATGTTGGACGTCGGGCAGGGTCACCGTGTCTATGTGGAACAGTGCGGCAATCCCTCGGGAATCCCGGTTGTGGTCCTGCATGGCGGCCCCGGCGGTGGATGCAGCCCGGCGATGCGGCGCTATTTTGATCCAGAACACTATCGTGTCATTCTGTTTGATCAGCGTGGCTGTGGCCGGTCGCGCCCCCATGCCTCCGTGGCCCACAACACCACATGGCATCTGGTCGATGATATTGAACTGATCCGCCGCACTCTCGACATTGACGCATGGATCGTTTTCGGCGGCAGTTGGGGCGCTACACTGGCGCTGATCTATGCACAGGCGCATCCCGCGCGGGTGCGCAACATCGTTTTGCGCGGCGTGTTCCTGATGACCCAGCGCGAACTTGACTGGTTTTACGGCGGCGGAGCGGGTCGTTTCTGGCCCGAGGTCTGGGCCCGGTTCGAGGCGCTGATTCCCGAAGACGAACGGGGCGACCTGATCGCGGCCTACAACCGCCGCCTGTTTTCGGGCGACGTCGCGATGGAGACCCGGTTTGCCCGCGCATGGTCATCCTGGGAAAACGCGCTGGCCTCGATACATTCGACCGGAAAGGGGGGCGAAGCGCCCGGAGATTACGCGCGCGCCTTTGCCCGGCTTGAGAATCACTACTTCACCAATGCTGGTTTCCTTGAATTTGATGGCCAGATTCTCGCCCATGCGGGCCGGATCAAGCATATTCCCGGCACCATTGTGCAGGGGCGTTATGATATGATCTGCCCGCCTGAAAGCGCCTATGCGCTGTCCAACGCCTGGCCCAACTCTGACCTGAAACTGATTCGGACCGCGGGTCATGCCTTGTCAGAACCGGGAATTTCGGCTGAATTGGTGCGTACCATGGACAGGATTGCAGGCAAATGACCCGGTTGGATCGCCGCGCGCTGTTTGCATCTGGTGCCGCCGCCGCCTTGCTGGCTGCAACAGGTGTGTCGGCAACCCCGCGGCGCGGGGGGCGATTGCGCGCGGCGCTGTCCTTGCCTCTGTTTGACAAGGCGGTGGCCGCAACCGTGTTCGACAACCTGACCGAGATCGCAGCAGACGGGACGTTGCGCGCAGAACTGGCCACGGACTGGTCACCGGATGCATCGGCCCTGCGTTGGCGGTTCACCTTGCGGCAGGGCGTGACGTTCCATGATGGGATGCCGTTTGACGCATACAGCGTGCAATCCCTGCCCATGATGGTCAAAGTGGTTGATGCAAACACCGTCGACATCGTGCTGGACGCGCCGAATCCCAACCTACCCTATCTGCTGGCTCATCCGGGATACGAAATTCGCTCAACCACCGGTGAGGGGACCGGCTTGTACCACGTGCAAAAGCTGGACAAGGGCCGTCATTTCATCGGAACCCGCGTCGCCGATCACTGGAAGCAACAGGCGGGGTGGTTCGACAGCGTGGAGTTTGTGCATTTCAGTGCCGATGCCGTGCGCGCCGAGGCGTTGCGTGACGGCATGGTCGATGTCGCTGACATCGCCGCCCTTGATCCGCTGGCGGATCCGGGGGATTTTCAGATGCTGCCGGGCGAACATGCCGCCACGCACATCGCGGCGACGTCCGTTGGCGTACCACTGTCCATCGGCAAATCATGGCCTTTGGACAACCTGCGCATGGCCGAGCGGTGGTGGATCGGCTGACAGGCCTTGCATCGCCCGGTCGACGTGCGTATATGCCCTTCAACAGCGGCGCGCTGGGGTCCAAACCCGACGCTCCACCGAGAACCATCAACGGGCCGCGCGCCCGTTTTTTTGTGCCTGAAAGACCCATGTCGAACGACCTGATCGCCAAAGCCGCCATTGACCGTCGCCTGGCCGAGATCATCACACCGGTGATCGAGGATCTGGGCTATGAGCTGGTGCGCGTGCGCCTGATGAGCGGCAAGGAATCGACCTTGCAGATCATGGCCGACAAGCCCGATGGCGGGATCGAGGTCGATGATTGCGCCGCGATTTCCACCGCCGTGAGCGCGACGCTCGATGTCGAGGATCCGATTCTGGATGCCTACACGCTCGAAGTGTCCTCGCCCGGCATCGACCGCCCGCTGACCCGGCTCAAGGATTTTGACATGTTCGAAGGTTATGACGCCAAGCTGGAAACGGACGAGCTGATCGACGGGCGTCGCCGCTTCAAGGGTGTGCTGGCGGGCGTCGAGGATGACGAAGTGCTGATCAACGTGGCCGAGGGCACGATTGGTCTGAAGTTCGACTGGTTGGTCGAAGCCAAGCTGATCCTGACCGACGAGCTGATCAAGGAAATGCTGCGCCAACGCAAAGCTGCGGGCGTAATCAAAGAAACTGAATTTGACGAGATACAGACCGACACGTCTGAGGAGGACACCTGATGGCCATTACATCTGCAAACCAGCTTGAGCTGCTCCAGACCGCCGAAGCGGTTGCGCGCGAAAAGATGATCGACCCCGTGCTGGTCATCGAAGCGATGGAAGAATCGCTCGCCCGGGCCGCCAAGTCGCGTTACGGCGCTGAAATGGACATTCGCGTCGCCATCGACCGCAAGACGGGCCGCGCCACGTTCACCCGCGTGCGCACCGTGGTCGAAGACGAGCTGCTGGAAAACTACCAGGCCGAGTTTACCGTCGAGCAGGCCAAGCAGTACATGGAAAACCCCGAGGTCGGCCAACAGCTGATCGAGGAAGTGCCCCCCGTCGAAATGGGCCGGATTGCCGCCCAGTCGGCCAAGCAGGTCATTCTGCAAAAGGTCCGCGAAGCAGAACGGGATCGCCAGTTCGAGGAATTCAAGGACCGCGCGGGCACTATCATTAACGCGCTGGTCAAGCGCGAGGAATACGGCAACGTCATCGTCGATGTGGGCGCGGGCGAGGCGATTCTGCGCCGCAACGAAAAGATCGGGCGCGAATCGTACCGCCCCAATGACCGCATCCGCTGCTACATCAAGGATGTGCGCCGCGAGCAACGCGGCCCGCAGATTTTCCTGAGCCGCACCGCGCCTGAATTCATGGCCGAGTTGTTCAAGATGGAAGTGCCGGAAATCTATGACGGCATCATCGAAATCAAGGCCGTCGCCCGCGACCCCGGCAGCCGCGCCAAGATCGCGGTGATCTCCTATGACAACTCCATCGACCCTGTGGGCGCCTGTGTTGGTATGCGCGGCAGCCGTGTTCAGGCTGTCGTGAACGAATTGCAGGGCGAAAAGATCGACATCATTCCATGGAACGAGGATCAGCCGACCTTCCTTGTGAACGCGTTGCAGCCCGCCGAGGTCTCCAAGGTGGTCCTGGACGAGGAAGCAGGCAAGATCGAAGTTGTTGTGCCCGAGGAACAACTGTCGCTCGCCATTGGCCGTCGTGGACAGAACGTGCGTCTGGCCAGCCAGTTGACCGGTCTGGATATCGACATCATGACCGAAGCCGACGAATCGGCGCGTCGTCAGGCCGAATTCGAATCCCGCACCAAACTGTTCATGGACAATCTGGACCTCGACGAATTCTTTGCCCAGTTGCTGGTGTCCGAAGGGTTCACGAACCTTGAAGAAGTGGCATATGTCGAAGTGGACGAATTGCTGGTGATCGACGGCGTTGACGAAGACACCGCAGCCGAATTGCAGGCCCGCGCCCGTGATGTTCTGGAAGCGGCGGCCAAGGCGGCGCTGGAAAATGCCCGCGCGCTGGGTGCCGAAGACAGCCTTATTGATTTTGACGGCCTTACCCCCCAAATGATTGAGGCACTGGCCAAGGACGATGTAAAAACACTCGAAGATTTTGCGACCTGCGCGGACTGGGAACTGGCTGGTGGCTGGACGACCGTGGACGGCGAACGTCACAAGGATGATGGGGTTCTGGAACCCTTTGAGGTGTCACTGGAAGAGGCACAGCATCTGGTGATGACGGCGCGCATCCTGTTGGGCTGGGTTGACCCGGCTGATCTGGAAGCGGACGCCGAAGAAGACGCAGATGGCGAACGCGCCGAGGAGTCCGAGGCCTGATCTCAGGCCTCGGGGCAGCCTCATGGGTCGCGGTGGCGTCTCAAAGGATCGGTCGGATGGACCTGAACGCAAATGTATTGCGACAGGTGAGGTGCGGCCGAAATACGGGTTGATCCGTTTTGTGGTCGGACCCGATGTGCAGATTGTGCCCGATGTCGCTGGTAAGTTGCCCGGGCGTGGCATCTATGTTGCCGCAGATCGGGCGGCGCTGGACAAGGCGGTCGCCAAAAAGCTGTTTGCACGGGGCGCCAAGATGCCTGTGCAGGTGCCCGAGGGTCTGGTTGACGAGGTCGAGCGCCAACTGGCGCGCCGCGTGGTTGATCTGATCGCCCTTTCCCGCAAGTCGGGCAAGGCGGTCGCTGGCTATGAAAAAGTCAAATCCTGGCTTCAGATGGAAGAGGCCCAGGTGCTGATACAGGCGGTGGATGGTTCAGGGCGTGGCAAGTCCAAGCTGAGCACACCGCATTTTGGAACGTATATCGGCTGGTTGACGGCTGATGAGTTGGGTTTGGCCTTTGGGCGCCAAACTGTGATACATGGCGCGCTCGCCTCTGGTGGACTCACGCAACGTGTTGTAGAGGAAGCCAACCGTTTACGCGGTGTGCGCGAAAATGACGGCGGCAACGGTCGCCGGGAAGGATAGACGAGCTTTGAGCGATACTGACGGGAAAAAGACACTGGGGCTGCGCGGCGGCGCGCGTCCGGGCAACGTGAAACAAAGTTTCAGCCACGGACGGACCAAGAATGTCGTCGTCGAGACCAAGCGCAAGCGGGTCGTTGTGCCCAAACCGGGTGCAACCAAGCCAGCAGGCGGAACTGCGGCTGCCGGGGGCGACCCCAGCCGTCGTCCCGCGGGAATTACAGATGCCGAAATGGAGCGCCGCATGAAGGCGTTGCAGGCGGCCAAATCGCGTGAGGTCGAAGAGGCCGCAGAGCGTGAGGCGAACGAAAAGGCCCGCGAAGAAGATCGCGAGCGCCGCCGGGCCGAGATGGAGGCCAAGGAGCGCGAAGAGAAAGAGCGCGAGGAAAGCCTGCGCGCCAAGGAAGAAGAAGAGGCGCGCAAAGTCGCCGAAGCTGCTGCCGCCGCGCAAGCCGCTGCGGCCCCTGCTCCGTCTGAGCCGACAGCGGCTCGCACGCCAAGCAATCGCCCCGCGCCCGCTCAGACACCGCGGAAGACGGATCGCGACCGCGAGGAAACGAACAAGCGTAACAAGGGCGAAGACAACCGCCGTTCTGGCAAGCTGACCCTCAACCAAGCGTTGTCTGGTGGAGAGGGGGGACGTCATCGCTCCATGGCGGCGATGAAACGCAAGCAGGAACGCGCCCGTCAAAAAGCGATGGGTGGTTCGGTCGAACGTGAAAAGGTCACGCGCACAGTCGCATTGCCCGAGGCCATTGTGGTTTCGGAACTGGCCAACCGCATGGCCGAACGTGTCGGTGACGTTGTCAAATCGCTGATGCAGATGGACATGATGGTCACGCAGAACGAAACGATTGATGCCGATACTGCTGAGCTGATCATCGAAGAGTTTGGCCACAAAATTCAGCGCGTATCTGACGCCGACGTCGAAGACGTGATCAAAGAGATCGTGGACGACGAAGCGGATCTGATCCCGCGACCACCGGTCATCACGATCATGGGTCACGTTGATCACGGTAAAACATCCCTTCTGGATGCGATCCGCAGCGCCAAGGTTGTGGCAGGCGAAGCAGGCGGTATCACGCAGCATATCGGGGCCTATCAGGTCACGACGGCTGGCGGTCAGGTGCTGTCCTTCCTGGATACACCGGGTCACGCGGCCTTTACCTCGATGCGCTCTCGCGGGGCGCAGGTGACGGATATCGTGGTGTTGGTGGTTGCGGCGGATGACGCCGTGATGCCCCAGACAATCGAGGCGATTGCCCACGCCAAGGCGGCAAAAGTGCCGATGATCGTGGCAATCAACAAGATCGACAAACCATCCGCCAATCCTGACAAAGTGCGCACGGACTTGCTGCAACACGAGGTCGTTGTTGAGAAGATGTCGGGCGAAGTGCAGGATGTCGAAGTGTCCGCCATCAGTGGACAAGGCCTTGATGAGCTACTTGAGGCGATTGCGCTGCAATCCGAACTGCTGGAACTGAAGGCGAACCCGGATCGCGCCGCCCAAGGTGCCGTGATCGAGGCGCAGCTTGATGTGGGCCGTGGCCCGGTTGCCACCGTTCTGATTCAGAACGGGACGCTGCGCACAGGCGATATCTTTGTTGTAGGCGAGCAGTACGGTAAAGTCCGTGCACTGATCAACGACCAAGGCGAGCGCGTCAAGGAAGCCGGGCCATCTGTCCCTGTCGAGGTTCTTGGCCTCAACGGCACACCCGAAGCGGGCGACGTGCTGAACGTGACAGAAACCGAAGCGCAGGCGCGTGAAATCGCGGAATATCGCGCCAACGCCGCCAAGGATAAACGCGCGGCGGCGGGGGCTGCGACGACTCTGGAACAGCTGATGGCGAACGCCAAGGCCGACGAGGACGTCAGGGAGTTGCCGATTCTGGTCAAGGCCGATGTGCAGGGGTCTGCCGAGGCGATTGTTCAGGCGATGGAGAAAATCGGCAACGATGAGGTGCGCGTGCGCGTCCTGCATTCGGGTGTTGGTGCCATCACCGAAACAGACGTGGGCCTGGCCGAAGCGTCAAACGCGCCCATCATGGGCTTTAACGTGCGTGCGAATGCCTCTGCCCGGAACACCGCGAACCAGAAGGGTGTCGAAATCCGGTACTATTCCGTGATTTATGACCTTGTGGACGATGTTAAGGCGGCGGCTTCGGGTCTTCTCAGCAACGAAGTCCGCGAAACCTTTATCGGCTATGCCGAGATCAAAGAGGTGTTCAAGGTGTCAAATGTCGGCAAGGTCGCCGGGTGTCTGGTCACCGAAGGTATTGCACGTCGCAGCGCGGGCGTGCGCCTGCTGCGCGATAACGTCGTGATCCACGAGGGCACGCTGAAGACTCTCAAGCGCTTCAAGGACGAAGTGCCCGAAGTGCAGTCGGGTCAGGAATGCGGGATGGCGTTCGAGAACTACGATGATATCCGTCCCAAGGACGTCATCGAGATCTTTGAGCGGGAAGAGATTTCACGCTCTCTTGACTAAGATGTTACATACGACAGAACACAAAAAAGGGGACAGTGAGCACTGTCCCCTTTTTCGCGAGGTTAGTCCTGATACGTGTCAGGCGGCCTGAGAAATGAGTGTTCCGGAATAATGCGCTCCGTCCACACGGACTGTAACGCGCCCGTCTGGCAGGGTTCTAACATAGATTCCCTGCACCAAAATCGCAGTGCCCATTGCGATAGTTCGCATCATTGCTTTTCCTCCCCAAGAAAAACGTGCCTCCACTCTGTACAATCAAAAAGGGAAAAGTCATCAACAATGTCATCAAAATGACACTTTTTGTTCAAACTGTGGGCTAATTGCCGTAAGTTCAGAGCCAATCACGCAAAATCGGGATCAAAGGCACGTCTGCGGCGGGCATCGGATAGGTTTTCAGGTCACGGGGCCTGACCCATTTCAGGGCCTGCCCTTCCCTCGATTGCGGCGTGCCGTCCCATTTCCGGCAGGCAAACAACGGCATCAGCAAATGAAAGCTGTCATAGCCGTGACTGGCAAAGGTCAGCGGGGCGAGGCAGGACTGCCAGGTGCTGATCCCCAGTTCTTCCTCCAGTTCGCGGATCAGCGCAACCTCGGGAGTTTCGCCTGTCTCGACCTTGCCGCCCGGAAATTCCCACAGACCTGCCATCGACTTGCCTTCGGGGCGTTGCGCCAGCAACACCCGCCCGTCTTTGTCAATCAGCGCAACGGCCGAAACCAGAACGACCTTCACGATCGGTAATCTGCGTTGATGTCAATGTATCCGTGCGTCAGGTCGCAGGTCCAGACCGTGGCTGACCCTCGCCCCATGCCGCAATCGACGCGAATGCGGATGTGGTCGGATTTCATGTGCGCGGCTGCGTCCGCCTCGACATAACCGGGGCTGACCCAGCCGTTTTCAGCGACAAGCGTATCACCAAACCAGATCGACAAGGTGTCACGATCCGCCGGCGCGCCGGATTTGCCGACGGCCATCACTACCCGACCCCAATTCGGGTCCTCACCCGCAATCGCGGTTTTCACAAGCGGGGAATTTGCAATGGACAACCCGTGCACTTTGGCGCTGGCGTCATCCACGGTGCCAGTCACCGCGATTTCAACGAACTTGGTGGCCCCTTCGCCGTCACGCACAACCTGATGGGCAAGGTCGAGCATTACATCGTGCAGCGCGGTTTCAAATCCGGCGTCATTGGTCGCATCCACCCCGGCTGTGCCGGTTGCCGCCACCAAAAGGCTGTCGGATGTCGACGTGTCGCTGTCGACGGTGATGCAGTTGAAAGTGGCATCGCATGCCGTGCTGGTCATCGCCTGCAAGGCCGCCTGATCCACCCGCGCGTCGGTAAAGATATAGACGAGCATTGTCGCCATATCCGGCGCGATCATCCCGCTGCCTTTGGCAAATCCGGCAATTTTGACCGTCTTTCCATCGACCTCGCAAGTGGCGTGCGCGCCCTTTGGGTAGGTGTCGGTTGTCATGATCGCCCCGGCCGCCTCAGCGATGGCGCCGGGCGACAGCGAGTCGTTCAGTTCCGATATTTTGGCCGTGATACGCTCGTAGGGCAGCGGCTCTCCGATGACACCGGTGGAAGCGGTGAATACCCGTGACGCCGGGACACCGGTTGCCGCGGCCGTCCGTTCGACAATGGCCGCTGTCGCCGCCTGACCATTGCGTCCGGTAAATGCGTTGGAATTGCCGGAATTGACAAGTATGGCCACCCCGTCACGGGATGGCCCCCCCAGCTTGGCCTGGCAATCCAGAACCGGCGCCGAACGCGTGGCCGAGCGCGTGAACGTCCCTGCGATCGTCGTGCCCGGAACGCAATGCGCCAACATCACATCGGCCCGCCCCGCATATCGCACACCGGCCGCAATGGTGGAAAACGCAACACCTTCGATGACCGGCAATTGGGGAAACGCCGCCGGCGCCAGCGGTGACACCTTGGTGATGTTTGCCATCGTTATTCCACCAGCGCGAGGTCTTTCAGGATCGAGGGATCGAGACCCTCGGCACCCGACTGATCAATTTCGGCATCGGCGGTCAATTCTTCGATCCGGGCTTCGAGGGCGGCGGTGCGCAAACCTTCTTCGATCTCCGGGCGGATTTCGTCCAGCGAGGGGCGCTCTTGCACGCGGGTTTCATTCAGAGTGATCACATGCCATCCGAACTGTGTCTGCACGGGGTCGGACACTTCGCCAACCTCAAGTGCGATCACCGCCTCTTCAAAGCTGGGGACCATGGCCCCGGCGCCGAACCAACCCAGCTGGCCGCCATTCGGCCCCGATGGGCCGGTCGATTTATCGCGCGCGGTCGCGGCAAAGTCCGCTCCGTTTTCGATCTCTTCCTTGACGGCCTGAGCCGCCTCTTCGGTTTCGACAAGAATGTGCGACGCATTGTATTCCTGTGCCGCTTCGGCACCTTCAAACCGCGCCTCATAGGCGGACTGGACGGCAACGGGATTCAGCGCCGAAGAAAAAACCATTTCCAGGGCTTCGCCAGCGGTCAGGGACCGGGTTTCGTTTTCCAGCGACAGCTGCGCGCGGTTCGGCAAGTCGCCTTCGAAGGACTGGGCAAGAAGGGTCTGTTGCACCAGTTGTTCGAGGATGCCGTTGAACAGAACCTCGTCAGGCAATTCCTGAAACTGTTGCGGCAACGTGGCACGTGCCACGATCATGTGCCCAACGGTAATGTCCGTGCCGTTCACTGTCGCCACAACCTTGTCCGCGTCCTGTGCCGCAGCGGGGAATGCCATTGCGGCAACAAGGCCCAGAGCGGGCAGAGAAAGTAGGTGTTTCATGAATGATAAGTCCTTGGGCTGGGCACGCGGCGGAGGCGTGCATTGACACGGTTTGGCGTGACCCTTACATCGCCCTATGGACGCGGCTCGGGCCGTTATTGCCTTACCGTATCTATGGGCTTGGCGCGCGCCCGGCAAGCAATTGCTGTTGAACATGAATTGATCGGCTGGAGAACGCATGCTCGGTTTCAAAACCCTCGCCAAGAAGGTGTTTGGCACGCCTAATGATCGCTTGGTCAAGTCGACCCGACCTCTGGTCGAGCAGATCAATGCGCTTGAGGCCAACGCCAAGGCACTGAGCGACGAAGGCATCAAGGACAAGACCGAAGAACTTGCCACCCGCGCGATGAAGGGTGAAAACCTTGATGATCTGCTGCCCGAGGCCTTTGCCAATTGCCGCGAGGCTGCGCACCGCACGCTGGGCCTGCGCGCCTATGACACGCAACTTCTGGGCGCGATATTCTTGCATCAGGGCAACATCGCCGAACAAAAGACCGGTGAGGGCAAGACCCTGACAGCGACCTTTGCCTGCTACCTGAACGCGCTCACCGGCAAGGGTGTGCACGTGGTCACCGTGAACGACTACCTTGTGCAGCGTGATGCGGAATGGATGGGCAAGGTGTTTTCCGCGCTTGGCATGACCACCGGTATGGCGATTGCGGGCATGGACGAAGACGCCAAACGCGCCGCCTATGCCTGTGACGTGACCTATGCCACCAACAACGAGCTGGGCTTTGACTATCTGCGCGACAATATGAAACCCTCTATCGACCAGATGGTGCAGCGCGGTCACAACTTTGCCATCGTGGACGAGGTCGACAGCATCCTGATCGACGAGGCGCGCACGCCGCTTATCATCTCCGGCCCGCTTCAGGACCGTTCCGAGATGTACGTGACCATCGACGCGATCATTCCACTGATCGAGGAAGATCATTTTGAGCTGGACGAAAAGCAGCGCAGCGTGACGTTCACGGATGACGGCAACGAGTTTCTTGAGGAACAGTTGCGCGCCCGCGGTCTGATCGAGGAAGGCGCTTCGCTTTATGATCCGGAAAGCACATCCATCGTGCACCACGTCAATCAGGGTCTGCGCGCGCACAAACTGTTCCGCAAGGACAAGGATTACATCGTGCGCGACGACGAGGTTGTGCTGATCGACGAATTCACCGGCCGCATGATGTCCGGGCGTCGTCTGTCAGACGGTCTGCATCAGGCGATCGAGGCCAAGGAAGGCGTCAAGATCCAGCCTGAGAACCAGACGCTCGCCTCTGTCACATTCCAGAACTACTTCCGTCTTTATAACAAGCTGGCGGGCATGACCGGGACAGCGGCGACCGAAGCCGAAGAGTTCCGCGAAATCTATGGGCTTGGCGTTGTCGAAGTGCCCACGAACAGGCCGATCACCCGCATAGACGAGGACGATCAGGTATTCCGCACCGCGGGCGAAAAGTACAAGGCGATGATCGAAGAGATCAAGAAGGCCCACGAAAAGGGTCAGCCTGCCTTGGTCGGCACCACGTCCATCGACAAATCCGAGATGTTCTCGCAACTGCTCGACGCCGAAGGGATCCCGCACAATGTCCTGAACGCGCGCCAGCACGAGAAAGAGGCGCAGATCATCGCGGATGCGGGCAAGTTCGGCGCGGTCACCATCGCGACCAACATGGCCGGACGCGGCACCGACATTCAACTGGGCGGCAACGTCGAGATGAAAGTGCTTGAGGCGATAACGGCAGAACCCGACGCGGACCCCGCAGAGCTGCGCGCACGGATCGAGGCGGAACACGCCGCAGAGAACAAGCAGGTGCTGGATGCAGGCGGCCTGTTCGTTCTGGCCTCTGAACGCCATGAAAGCCGGCGGATCGACAATCAGTTGCGCGGGCGCTCCGGGCGTCAGGGTGATGCGGGCAGGACTTCGTTCTATCTCAGCCTCGAAGATGACCTGATGCGCATTTTTGGATCCGGTCGTCTCGACAAGGTTCTCAAGACACTTGGCCTCGAAGAAGGCGAGGCGATTGTGCACCCATGGGTGAACAAGTCGCTGGAACGCGCGCAGGCCAAGGTCGAAGGGCGCAACTTTGACATCCGCAAGCAGCTGCTGAAATTCGACGATGTGATGAACGAACAGCGCAAGGTGATCTTTACCCAGCGCCGCGACATCATGGAGGCCGAGGATTTGTCGGAAATCACCGCCGACATGCGTGATCAGGTGGTCGACGACCTGCTTGATCAGTTTCTGCCACCCAACACCTATGCCGATCAGTGGGACACTGAGGGGCTGCACAAAGCGGTTCAGGAGCAGCTTGGCGTGGATGCACCTGTTGTCGCGTGGGGCGACGAAGAAGGCGTGGACGACGAACAGATCCGCGAGCGCCTGATCGAGGCAAGCGATGCCCTGATGGCCCAAAAGACCGAGGCCTTTGGCCCCGAAAACATGCGCGGCATCGAAAAGCAGTTGCTGCTTCAGGCCATCGACGGCAAGTGGCGCGAACACCTGCTGACGCTGGAACACTTGCGGTCCGTTGTCGGGTTCCGCAGCTACGCGCAGCGTGACCCGTTGAATGAATATAAGAACGAGGCGTTCCAGCTTTTCGAATCCATGCTCGACAGCCTGCGCACCGAAGTGACCCAGAAGCTGGCCATGATCCGCCCCATGACGGACGAGGAACGCGAACAGATGCTGGCCGACATTGCCGCCCAGCAGCGGGCCGCAACCGAAATGGCCGAAGAAAGCGCGCTGCCTGCCCCGACGGCCGAAGCGCTCGAAAGTGGCTTTGATGAAAACGACCAAACTACGTGGGGCAATCCGGGCCGCAACGGGCCCTGCCCTTGCGGGTCAGGAAAGAAGTTCAAGCACTGCCACGGGCGTCTGACCTAGACCGCCTGCCTCATTCCCGCCCCAAAGACTCCGCTTGCTGGTCATAACCCGGCCCATTTGCCGTGCGACTTCTTTCCACAGGGAAGTCCGTGAAAGGGACGTGGGAAATGAAACATTTGAAAGAAGTTTTGACGGGTGTAGCCACTCTGGCGATCGCTGTCGGCATCGGTTTTGTCATGCAAAGCAGTGAAACCGCACAGGAACGATATGGCGCGCAAGCGCGACCGACCTCGGAGATTGTATCCGGGCCTTCCGAGATTGCGCTGAACAGCGCTGGCAGTGCAGATATCATGCTTCAGGTACAGGGCATCGAATTGACGTCCGGGAACGAAACAAAAGACACCGCAGTGCCACAGACCGATGTGCCGGTACAGCGCGCGTCGTTCACCGTCGAGGACATGCCACCGGAGCCGGAAGTCGTTCCATTGTCACCCGCGTGCGAAATTACCGCACAGGCAACGCCGATTGCGGGCGCGATGGTTCAAATTTCGATGGACGCGCCGTGTGCGCCGAACGAACGGCTGACGGTGCATCACAACGGCATGATGTTTACCTATGCCACCGACGATTCTGGCAACGCGTCAATGACGGTTCCCGCCCTGGCAGAGCAGGCCATATTCATCATGGCGTTTTCCAGCGGTGACGGTGCCGTTGCGCAGGCCACTGTCGCGGACATTGCCGAATATGACCGGGTTGTTCTGCAATGGCGCGGCAACGCGGGTTTTGAATTGCACGCCCGAGAGTTCGGCGCGGAATACGGCCAGCCCGGGCATATGTGGTCGGGCGTCGCTTCGGATGTCGATGGTTTTGCATCGGGCAAAAATGGCCTGATCACCCGTCTTGGTGACACATTGTCCGCAGACCCGCAGATGGCCGAGGTTTATACCTTTCCACGCTCCATGTCCGCGCGCCCCGGCATTATCGACATGAGCGTCGAAGCCGAAGTGACCGCTGACAACTGCGGCCTGGAAATCGAGGCGCAGTCTCTGGAAATGATGGGCGAGGGTGCACTGAAAACCCGCAATCTGACCCTTTCTGTTCCCGAATGTGACGCTGTTGGCAGTTTTCTGGTGTTGAACAATCTTGTCGCAGACCTGAAAGTCGCCAGCAACTGACCGTTGCGGCAAAGGGCACTTCATGGCTTGGGCACGTGCGGCGATCTTCGCCGCACTTTCTTTTTTGGGCACTGCGCTTGCCGCGCAGGATGTGACGCTGACCTCGCCGGATGGTCAGGTCGAACTCAGCGGAACCCTGTTGGGTTTTGATGGCGAATTTTACCGACTCGAAACGATATATGGTGAATTGACCGTCGATGGCTCGGGCGTGCTGTGCGAAGGGCCGGCCTGTCCGAACCTGCAGGACTTTGTCGCCGAGGTTTCGATTTCGGGCTCTTCGACCATGGGCGCAGTTCTGCTTCCTTCCTTGATCGAAGCTTTTTCGCTGCGAAACAACTATGTCGTGCGACGGGAACCGATAGATTCCTTTGGGTTTGTGTACGTGCTCGTGGATGTGGACACAGACAAACCCGTGGCGCGGTTTTACATTCAGGCGTCGACGACGGACGAAGGGTTTGCCGACCTGCTGGCCAACGACGCGGACATCGTCATGGCATTGCGCGAAATACGCCCCCAGGAACGCCAGCGTGCCCGCGAGGCGGGCATGGGCGACATGACGGCCGCCAACCGCAGCCGTGTTCTGGCGCTGGATGCGATGGTGCCGATTGTGGCGCCCTCGAACCCGGTGGGTCAGATTTCGCCACAGGCGCTGGCCCAGGTTTTTGCCGGACGGATCGACAACTGGTCGGTGCTGGGGGGCGCGGATGCGCCGATTTCGCTGCACTTGCCCGGCGCGCGGACCGGGTTGGGACAGTCGGTCGAGGACAAGGTGATGGGCCCGATCAAGCTGCCTTTTGCGGAAACCGTCATGCGTCACGACCAGGCCGGTGACGTGGTGGACGCCGTGTTGGCGGACCCGTTTGCCATAGGGATTGCCAGTTATGCTGAAACCGGCAATGGACGCGCGCTGACCCTGACGGGCACCTGTGGGTTTTCGCTGACCGCAGGGCGCGGCACGATCAAGACCGAAGACTATCCGCTGACTGCGCCGATGTTCCTTTACATCCCTGCCCGCCGCTTGCCCAAGATTGCGCGCGAGTTGCTGGCCTATATGCGCGGTTCGTCCGCGCAGATTGTCATCCGGCGTGTCGGGTTTGTCGATCAGGCGCCCGAGGAAGTGTCGATCAATGATCAGGGCTATCGGTTTGCCAACGCGGTGACGTCTGCCGGGCCGGAAGTTTCGCTGGGAGAGTTGCAGCGGATGACCCGGACGCTTTATGGCATGGCGCGACTGACCACCTCTTTCCGGTTTGAATCGGGATCGGTGCGCCTGGATGCGCAATCGCGTTCCAATGTACAGCAACTGGCGCGCGCGCTGGAGCAGGGAACATACGATGCGCGCCAGATCCTGCTGGTTGGATTCAGTGACGGCGACGGGCCTGCGGCGGCCAATCGCAATATCGCCCTGCGCCGGGCAGAGGCCGTCCGGCGCGCCGTGGTTACCGCCGCCGAGACGGTAAATTTCGAACGTATTCAAATGGATGTGGACGCATTCGGAGAGGCCCTGCCCATGGCGTGCGATGACAGTGCGTGGGGGCGTCAGGCGAACCGCCGCGTCGAAGTCTGGGTGCGCTGAGGCGTCAAAGATAGCCTTCGGATTTGAAACTCAACTCACGCGATTTCCCGACGATCAGATGATCATGCAGGGTCAGGCCAAGGGCCCCGCAGGCGTTTTCCATCTGGTTTGTCATGTCGATGTCTGACTGGCTGGGCGTGGGGTCACCCGATGGGTGATTGTGCACGAGGATCAGCGCGGATGCGTTCAGTTCCAGCGCTCTTTTGGCCACTTCGCGCGGATAGACCGGCACGTGATCGACGGTGCCCTTTCCCTGCTCTTCATCCGCGATCAGCACGTTCTTGCGATCCAGGAACAGCACGCGGAATTGTTCCGTTTCGCGGTGCGCCATGGTGGTGTGGCAGTAATCCACCAGCGCATCCCAGCTGGAAATAACGTGTGCATTCATCACCTTGGCGCGGGCAAGGCGCTGGGCGGCGGCCTCGATGATCTTGAGTTCGCAGATCACGGCATCGCCGACGCCCTTGATCCCGCGCAGCCGTTCGACAGGGGCCGATACCACCCGGTTGAAGTCGCCGAATTCGGCCATCAGCAGGTGTGCCAGCGGTTTGACGTCCTGCCGGGGAATGGCGCGGAACAGGACCAGTTCCAGCAGTTCGTAATCGGGCATCGCACCGGCACCACCGTCCATGAAACGGGTGCGCAACCGCTTGCGATGGTCGGCCATGTAGGACGGCGTGCGGCCCGTGGGCAGGGGCACCGGCACCGCTTCGTCAAGGTCGAAGGGAAGAGGCTGCTCTGCGAAATGTGTCATGTGCTGACCTTGCCGCGCAGTGGTTAGCGATGGGTTAACGGATCACAAAAACGGGTGTGCACCACACGTACACAACCTGTGCACCGATTGTGCACCGATTGTCACATTCGGGACGATTCAGAAAAAAACCGACCCCGGTCGGCATGAAACCGGGGCGCGCCACAGGTGAGCGGTATCGTGGATGTCGCCCGCCCTGACGTGCAAGACGCGGCGTTGACCGGGCCCTAACCCTTCATCGAATCCCAGAAGGATTTGACGGAAGAAAAGAAGCTGGTGGATTCCGGGTTGTTTTCGGAACTCAGGTCTTCGAATTCGCGCAACAGCTCCTTTTGGCGGCTGGTCAGGTTCACCGGGGTCTCGACCGCCAGTTCGATGAACATGTCGCCGTTGCCGCCGCCGCGCAGGGCGGGCATGCCTTTGGACCGAAGGCGCATCTGGCGACCCGATTGCGACCCGGCCGGGATTTGCACGCGGCCACGGCCACCGTCGATGGTGGGCACTTCGATGGAGCCGCCAAGGGCCGCCGCGCTCATCGAGACGGGCACGCGGCAGAACAGGTTGTTGCCGTCGCGTTCGAACAGGTCGTGGGCCGCGACCTCGACAAAGATATAGAGATCACCCGAGGGGCCGCCGCGCATTCCGGCCTCGCCTTCACCGGCAAGACGGATGCGGGTGCCGGTTTCGACACCTGCGGGGATGTTGACGGACAGTGACCGGTCTTTTTCAACCCGGCCCGCCCCGCCGCAGGATTTGCAGGGGTTCTGGATGATCTGGCCCATGCCGGAACAGGTTGGGCAGGTGCGTTCGACGGTAAAGAAACCCTGTTGCGCGCGGACCTTGCCCATGCCCGAACATGTGGGGCAAGTGGACGGTTCAGAGCCGCCTTCGGCGCCGGAGCCGTCGCAGCTTTTGCAACTGACGGACGTGGGGACATTGATGGTTTTCTGAATGCCTGCAAAGGCGTCTTCGAGTGTGACACGCAGGTTATAGCGCAGATCGGACCCGCGCGCGGCACGCCGTCCGCCGCCACCACCGCCACCGCGCTGGCCGCCCATGAAATCACCGAAGAGATCGTCGAACACGTCGGAAAAGGCAGAGCCGAAATCGCCCTGCTGGCCACCAAATCCGCCACCGGGCCGGCCACCGCCGCCGCCCATGCCGCCTTCGAATGCGGCGTGGCCAAAGCGGTCATAGGCCGCCTTTTTTTCGGGGTCCTTCAGGACGTCATAGGCCTCGTTGGCTTCTTTGAACTGCGCCTCGGAATCGGGTTTGTCGGCGTTGCGGTCCGGGTGCAGCTCTTTGGCCTTGGCGCGATAGCCCTTTTTGATCTCGTCTGCGCTGGCGCCCTTCTTGACGCCCAAAACATCGTAATAGTCACGTTTTGCCATGGATCATGTCCTTTGCTGGAACGTCTGAGGCCGGCCTGAGCGGGCCGGCCTCGTGATTGGTTCCGTACGCTACGCCGATCAAGCGCGCTTGTCGTTGTCCAGGTCTTCGAACTCCGCATCGACGATGTCCTCGTCGGCATTGCGGGGCTCGTCCGCGCCCGCAGGCTCGTCTTCTTCGCCGTCTTCCTGAGCCGACTTGTAGATCGCCTCGCCCAGTTTCATGGCCGCTTCGGTCACGTTCTGGATGCCCGACTTGATCTTGTCGGCGCTGTCTGTTTCCAGATCGTCCTTGAGCGCGGCAATGGCCAGTTCGATCGCCTCGATGGTGGTCGGGTCGACCTTGTCCGAATGTTCTTCCATCGACTTTTCGGTCGAGTGGATGAGGCTTTCGGCCTGGTTTTTCGCCTCGATCAGCTCGCGACGTTCCTTGTCCGCCTCGGCGTTGTCCTCGGCGTCCTTGACCATTTGTTCGATGTCATCGTCGCTGAGACCACCGGAGGCCTGGATCGTGATCTGCTGTTCCTTGCCGGTGCCCTTGTCCTTGGCGCCCACCGACACGATGCCGTTGGCGTCGATGTCAAAGGTCACTTCGATCTGGGGCATGCCGCGCGGCGCTGGCGGGATGTTTTCGAGGTTGAAGGCACCGAGGATCTTGTTGTCGGACGCCATTTCACGCTCGCCCTGGAACACGCGGATTGTCACGGCGTTCTGGTTGTCTTCGGCGGTGGAGAAGATCTGGCTTTTCTTGGTTGGGATCGTGGTGTTGCGGTCGATCAGACGGGTGAACACGCCACCCAGCGTTTCGATGCCAAGCGACAGAGGTGTCACGTCGAGCAGGACAACATCCTTGACGTCGCCTTGCAGAACACCGGCCTGAATGGCGGCACCCATGGCGACCACTTCGTCGGGGTTCACGCCCTTGTGGGGTTCCTTGCCAAAGAATTTGGTCACTTCCTCGACCACGCGTGGCATACGGGTCATGCCGCCGACCAGAACCACTTCGTCGATGTCGGAGGCCGACAGACCGGCGTCTTTCAACGCGGCGGCGCAGGGTTTCATCGAGGCTTTGATCAGGTCACCGACGAGGCTTTCCAGTTTGGCGCGGGTCAGTTTCATCACCATGTGCAGCGGCTGGCCGTTGCTGCCCATCGAGATGAAGGGCTGGTTGATTTCGGTCTGGCTGGAGGACGACAGTTCGATCTTGGCTTTTTCCGCGGCTTCCTTGAGACGCTGAAGCGCCATCTTGTCGGCTGTCAGATCGACGGCGTGCTCTTTCTTGAACTCTTCGGCGAGGTAGTTGACGATGCGCATGTCAAAGTCTTCGCCACCCAGGAAGGTGTCGCCGTTGGTCGATTTCACTTCGAACAGGCCATCGTCGATTTCGAGGATGGTGACGTCGAACGTACCGCCGCCAAGGTCATAGACCGCGATGGTCTGGCTGTTTTCCTTGTCGAGGCCATAGGCCAGAGCGGCGGCTGTCGGTTCGTTGATGATCCGCAGCACTTCGAGGCCGGCGATTTTGCCTGCGTCCTTGGTGGCCTGACGCTGGGCGTCGTTGAAATAGGCGGGGACGGTGATGACCGCCTGGGTCACGTCTTCGCCGAGATAGCTTTCCGCTGTCTCTTTCATTTTGCCGAGGATGAAGGCGGAGATCTGGCTGGGCGAGTATTTTTCGCCACGCGCTTCGACCCATGCGTCGCCATTGCCGCCGTCGATCACGGCGAAGGGCAGGTTTTTCTTGTCCTTGGCCAGGTCCGCGTCGTCGTTGCGGCGTCCGATCAGGCGTTTGACGCCAAAGATCGTGTTGTCGGGGTTGGTGACCGCCTGCCGTTTGGCGGGTTGCCCGACGAGGCGTTCGTTTTCAGTAAAGGCGACGATAGACGGCGTGGTCCGTGCGCCTTCCGCGTTTTCGATCACGCGGGGCTGGCTGCCATCCATGATGGCGATACAGCTGTTTGTGGTTCCCAGGTCAATACCAATGACTTTGGCCATGTTTTTCGATCCCTTTTCTAAGCTCAAGGCGATGACACGAAGCGGCGACCCGAAGTCGGCATCGACGCCACGAAAGTTTGCGCACGTTTCCGAGCGCGCTGCGGCGTATATAAGGAGGGTCATTTGGCGCTGCAACCGTTCGGACGGGGCTGAATCCGGCAAAATTTGCGCATTATGGCGAGATATGGGGCGATGAAGGCAAACATTCGGGGTTTTGACATCTACAAGGGCCTTCTGGATGCGGATGCGCAGCGCGGATTGGTGCAGGATGTGCGTCATGTGGCGCAGGCCGCACCGATGTTTTCGCCTGAAACGCCCCATGGCAAGCCGATGTCCGTGCGCATGACGTCCGCCGGGGCGGTTGGGTGGTATGCGGACAGGTCTGGCTATCGCTATGTGGCGCGTCATCCCGCTGGCGGACCATGGCCCGCCATTCCGCCTGCGGTGTTGGCCCTGTGGTGCGCGTTGACAAAGCTGGGCCGGGACCCGGATTGCTGTCTTATCAACTATTATGGCGAGGGTGCGCGCATGGGGATGCACCGGGACCAGGACGAGGCCAGCTTTGACTGGCCGGTGCTGTCGATTTCACTGGGGGACGCCGGGCTGTTTCGAATTGGCAACACGGTGCGGGGCGGCAGGACCGAATCGATCTGGCTGCAAAGCGGCGATGTCGTTGTGATGGGCGGGCAGGCGCGGTTGATCTATCATGGGGTGGATCGTATCCGCTTTGGGTCGTCCGGGTTGTTGCCCAGGGGCGGGCGGATCAATCTGACCTGCCGGGTGGTGTTCTGAGGGGATCCCGTTTGAAAGCAGTGTCTTGCGGTGCCTGCAACGTGTGCGTGCCGGGTCTGACGTTTTGCCGACAAAGGTGGACGGATCAGTCCGGGCGCAGGGACACCCACGTCCATGTGACGCCCTGCGCGCGGTTCCGGGATTGTACGGCGGGCACTGTCGCCTCGAACTCTTTCTCCAGCCCGTGCGATTGGGCCTGGGCAACCGTGTCCCCGGGATTGACCGGGTATGATGTGAGGCCGGAGGGTGAGGGCCCGTGACGCAGGGAAATCAGAACCCGACCGCGCGCGCCGATCAGGTGGCGGATATTGCGCATGGCACCGGCGCGCTGATCCGGCGGCAGATGGTGCCAGACCCCGCAGAGGATCACGCAGTCAAATGCAGCCCCGAGCGCCCGCGTGCGCTTTAGCCGTGGCAACGCATCGTCGATCCAGCGGATGGGAAGGTGTCGACAGCGCGCTTGCCCGGCGGTGCGCAGGGCGGGCACCGGCTCTGCCGCTGTGACGTCGATGCCCTGTCGGGACAACCAGGCGGCGGTGCGCCCAATTCCGGCGCCGATGTCCAGAACTGTGCCGGGTGCTGTCGGCAGGTACGCCGCGACCGGGCGGAAAATGTCGTCGTCCGACAGGTGTGCGTGCGCCTTGATCACATGCGGGGCGAGGGCGGCATAGTCAGACAGCGCGGACCCCATATGTGCGCCCCTAGCGCCGCGCGCCCCAACTGGCCGAGGCATGGCGGCGGGTATAGAATTCGCCCATCAGCCCCAGCATGATCAGAACAACGCCAACCCAGAACCCGTATTCCCAGGACGTATAGCGCGGGTTGTAATTGATGAATGTGTACCCGCGCGCCTGGTCAATGAAGTGAAAGAGCGGATTCCAGTCAAACATCGCGATCATGAAGCCGGGCAATGTGTTGGCCACGAACATCTTGCCCGACGCAATCATGTTGGCGCGTTGATAGATCTGGGAAAAGATGGATACGAATGTGGGAAACCACGGTTTTATCGCCAGCAGGACAAGGCCAAGTGCCGCGCCCGTGAACCAGGAGAGGATCAGCATCCCGAAGGCGGGAAAGGGCTGGTCGATGACGACCGGGGTAAAGGCCACGTGATAGATGAACAGGATCATCAGCAATGACAGCACCTGAATATAAAGCGCCCCGAGCGCGGCCGAACAGATTGATATGATCGTGTTCATTGGCGCGTGCAGCATCATCGGGGTGGCCGGCCCTTCGGATGCGACCACGGCGGCCAGCGTCTTGGAATGTGTCATGTAAAGAAAGATGCCGGTCATGATGTAGATCAGGAAATCACCCCTGAGCGCCGTGCCACGCAGGCCAAGCACGGAGAACATCACATAGAATGCCACCACAAAGATGACCATTTGCAGCATGTTCAGGGCGATGGCCATGAATGCGTTGTTGTGTGTCTTGCGCACCGAACGCACGATCGAGTGGTAAACCACCTCGGACATCGCAATGGCTGTGCCCAGGCTGGTCTGCGGTTTTCTGGTTGACTCAAACATGTGCCTGTCTGCCTCGATTGCGGATATGTTCGCAGGGAATTCTTGCCGTTCCGTTAGCGCCGCAGCATAAGGACCTCGTTGCCGCTTTTCAACAAATGCCCGGCCAAGGAGCGCTTTTATGAATTATGACGAATTGATTCCGGTGATCAGACGGCTTGCATTGGAAGCGGGCGACAAGATCATGGAGATCTATGGCACCGACGATTTTGACGTGAAAGCCAAGGCGGATGACAGTCCGGTGACCGCCGCCGACGAGGCCGCCGATGCCCTGATTTCCGCCGGTTTGCGCGCGGCATTTCCCGATGTCATGCTTGTCACCGAAGAGCAGGCCGCGACTCATTCGAGCACAGGCGACACGTTTCTGATTGTCGATCCACTGGATGGCACCAAGGAATTTGTGCATCGCCGTGGTGATTTTACCGTCAATATTGCGCTGGTCGAGGGCGGTGTCCCGACGCGCGGTGTTGTCTATGCCCCCGCGAAGGGCCGGATGTTTTTCACACAAGCCGACGGCCAGTCCGTCGAGGAAACCGGCGCGCTGGCCAGGGACAGGGTTGGCGACGTCACGCCGTTGCGCGTGGCCGACAGCGACAATGCCGCCTTGCTGGTTGTTGCCTCGAAATCGCACCGGGATCAGGCCACGGATGCGTACATCAGCAAATACGCCGTGAAGGACATGAAAAGTGCAGGGTCGTCCCTGAAATTCTGTCTTGTCGCAACCGGCGAGGCGGATCTGTACCCACGGGTGGGGCGGACGATGGAGTGGGACACGGCCGCCGGGCACGCCGTGTTGTCCGGAGCGGGCGGGAAAGTGGTGCGTTTTGATAATCACGCACCGCTGGAATATGGCAAGGACGGCTATGCCAATCCGTTTTTCATCGCCTGTGCGCCGTCTGTCACCCTGAAGCCCGCCTGATGTCGGTCCTGCTGGTCATTCCCGCCCGCTACGCGTCTTCGCGGTATCCGGGCAAGCCGCTTGTTCCGCTGAAAGGCGCAACAGGCGTTGAACAGAGCCTTATCGAGCGCAGCTGGCGTGCCGCGCTTGGGGTGTCCGGGGTCGATCGTGTGGTGGTTGCGACCGATGATGATCGCATCAGGAACACGTGCGAGGCCTTTGGCGCCGAGGTTGTCATGACATCCGAGACCTGCGGCAACGGCACCGAGCGCTGCGCAGAGGCGCATGGGGCGCTGGGCGGAGGATACGAAATCGTCGTCAACCTTCAGGGGGATGCGCCGCTGACCCCGGCGTGGTTTGTCGAGGGCCTTGTGGATGGTCTGCGCGCGGCACCGGAGGCCGAAATCGCGACTCCGGTTCTGCGATGTGACGGGGCGACGCTTGCCGGGTTTCTGGAAGACCGCAGGGCAGGGCGTGTTGGCGGGACAACCGCCGTGTTCGGGGCGCAAAACCAGGGGCTTTATTTCTCGAAAGAGGTCATTCCCTACACCAATCAGACATATGCCGATGACGCGGACACGCCGGTGTTCCATCATGTCGGTGTCTATGCCTTTCGCCCTGATGCGCTGGCCGCCTATCCGGGTTGGCCAGTTGGCCCGCTGGAACAGCTGGAAGGGCTGGAGCAGTTGCGGTTCCTTGAAAACGGGCGGCAGGTGCTGTGTGTCGAGGTCGATGCGCGTGGCCGGCAGTTCTGGGAGCTGAACAACCCCGCCGACGTGCCCCGGATCGAGGCGATGATGGCGCAGATGGGTCTGGAATGACCCATCCGCCGGTCAGCGTTGTGGTGGCGAGCCGCGACCGGCCGGATGCGCTGATGCGCTGTCTGACGGGTCTTTCGCAAGTACAGTACGCGCCCTTCGAGGTTGTCGTTGTGGCCGACCTGCCGGGGCGTTCGGCGGTATCGGAGTTGCCGTTTTGCAACCATTTGAAGGTGGTTGCCCTTGACCGGCCGAACATTTCGGAAGCGCGCAATCTGGGGGTCAGCCGGGCGGCGGGTGATATCGTTGCCTTTATCGACGACGATGCTGTGCCCGAACCCAGTTGGCTGACCCATCTGGTCGCCCCGTTCCAGCGCGCCGATGTCGCGGCCAGCGGCGGATTTGTGCGCGGGCGCAACGGCATCTCGTTTCAGTGGATGGCGCGCAGCGTCGATGAAACAGGCACACCGGCACCGCTGGAGGTGGACAGGGAACGCGCCACTGTTCTTGCCCCAAAGGCGCGGCGTGCGGTCAAGACCGAGGGGACGAACATGGCCGTGCGGCGTGACGTGCTGATTGCGCTTGAAGGGTTTGACCCCGGCTTTGCCTTTTTTCTGGACGAGACCGATCTGAACCTGCGCCTTGCGCGCGCAGGCTATGCGACTGCGATCGTACCGATGGCACAGGTGCACCACGGATTTGCAGCCAGTGAACGGCGTCACAAGAACCGCGCACCGCGTGACCTGTACGATATCGGGGCAAGCTGGGCCGTGTTTCAGCGCAAGTACATGGAGGAGGCCGACCGGGAGCGTCATTGGCACGCCATTCGCCTGGAGCAGAAACGGCGGTGCCTTGACCACATGGTCGCAGGGCGGATGCTGCCGGGAGAGGTTTCACGCCTGCTCAGACGTCTTGAAGCGGGATACAAGGACGGCCAGCAGCGTCCGCGTGGCGGTGCGCTGGTAGCGCGCAGTGCGGCGGCGCCCCTGTTGCCGGGTCTGGGTCGTTATCGCAAAAGCGTCGTGATCTCTGGACGTATCTGGCAACACAGGCGGTTGCGGAAAGAGGCGGCGCAACGGGTCCGTGATGGCTATATCGTGACCCTGATCCTGTTGTCGCCGACCGCCCTGTTCCACCATGTGAGGTTTCATCGCGATGGCTATTGGGAGCAGCGCGGGGGCTTGTTCGGGCGATCCACGCGCAACGATCCGCTGTTCAGGTTCTGGTCGTTTTCCGGGCGCATTGCCCGCGAACGGCGGCGCATTGCCCATCTGCGCCTGTCAGGATGACGAAACAGGCGCTTCTCCGCAAAAATTCCCCGTCACCATGCCAATTTCAGGAATTGGACATTTTCCAGTCGTATTCTATTGATAGTCAAAGCTCCAACACGGGCAATTAACATTTTTGAGGTTTGTATGCGTACGAAAGTTACAAAAGCGATTTTTCCGGTCGCGGGGCTGGGCACGCGATTTCTTCCTGCCACAAAGTCGGTCCCCAAGGAAATCATGACGCTGGTTGACCGACCGTTGATCCAGTACGCCATTGACGAGGCGCGCGCCGCAGGCATCAAGGAATTCATTTTCGTGACCTCGCGCGGCAAAGGCGCGCTTGAGGACTATTTCGATCACGCACCCACGCTTGAGCAGGAATTGCGCAAGAAGGGCAAGACACAGCTGCTTGAGGTCCTCAAGGACACCAACATGGACAGCGGCGCAATCGCCTATATCCGCCAGCACAAGGCGCTGGGCCTTGGCCATGCGGTATGGTGTGCGCGGCGCCTGATCGGCAATGAACCGTTTGCCGTGATCCTGCCGGATGACGTGATTGCCGCAGAAAAACCCTGCCTTCAGCAGATGGTCGAGGCCTATGCCGAAACCGGTGGCAACATGGTCGCCGCCATGGAAGTCCCCCCCGAACAGGCGTCGTCCTATGGTGTCCTGGATGTCCAGTCCGAGA
>Ga0316205_10000195_pt1 | contig 129380 bp, 91 predicted proteins | sample 3monthpyrite_MG_FD_204941 | JGI IMG/M metagenome (GOLD analysis project Ga0316205, IMG submission 204941) | Microbial mat bacterial communities from mineral coupon in-situ incubated in ocean water Damariscotta River, Maine, United States -... | ecosystem: Environmental > Aquatic > Marine >...
TTCGGCGAATCCTGTGCTAGACCCCCGCGGTTTCCTCCCCTCGGTCTTATAAAACAACTGCCACTTAGCTGATGTGTGTGATTCTTGCTCCCAGTTTTTAAGGCAGTTGTCTTATAACACTTAAGAACTGAAGACATCAACATATTTATTTTTAATGGCTAGAATTAAGCTATGATTTGTCATTCAGAATGATAGTTGTAGTCACGGCACAAAACCAGACCCAGTAATGATTGTTTTTACGGAAAATCAGATAGTTAGACTTCTCCCTTATTGCATTAAAGAAAAATTTCACTCTGAATATTTGACTAAAACCTTGACTTATTCGTGAGCATAGTTAACACTGTTAACATGAGTGAGAGCAAAGATCAGATTTTGTTATGTGCTAGGGATATCTTTTTGAAGGAAGGCCTATCACATTTTTCCATGCGTAAAGTGGCTTCTTGTGTCGACATGAGTGCTACCGCACTTTATCGGCATTATGCCAACAAAGAAGAATTATTATTTCAGGTGATTTTGCGGGGATATCGAATATTTTCTCGCTATCTTGAAAAGATAAATGATACGCAGGACCCCTTGGTGTGTTTAGAGAAATCCTTGCTAGCATACTTAAACTTTGCACTCACAGAAAAACCGTATTACGAAGTGATGTTTATGTCTAATGATCAAATGACGGGATTAAAAAAGTTGAATTCTGCAGGTGCAGCAGAGATGCGCCATAGTTTTGAATTATTGCAGAACAGAGTGCAGCGAGCAATTGATCAAAAATTAGTGAAGACTGACGATAGCTATGTCGCTTCATTTGGTTTATGGGCTTACGCGCATGGGCAAGTGTCTTTATTTCTATCGGGCCGGGCGGAAGTCAGTCGTAAGCAGTTTGTGAAAGTCTATACAAGTTTGATGAAATCATATATTCGCCAGATGTAAAATTTTTTGCACCAGAAGTTAACAGTGTTAACTTAAAATGATTGAGAATGTCATTAATTTAATATACTTATATAGGAGGGTAACATGTCTACTATGCTAGCGAGATTGTCGTTTTTGATACTTTTATCTCCATTAGTTGTTGCTGAGCCAGTGACACGATTGATTGAAGGTAAAGGTGTGAGTCTATACACAGTCTTATATCCAAAGGATAATTCGGAAACGATAATATTATTACACGGAGGCCCTGGCGTACCTATGGGCTTTCATCAGATTGTAGAGGTACTGTCAAAAAAATATCAGATTATTGTGTTTGATCAACGCGGTACTGGGCGATCACCCATGACGAATACTGATTACAGTATGGAGGCTTATGTGCAGGATATTAGTTCCATTGCGGAGCAATATAGCCTGACCAATTTTCACATCTTTGGGCACTCATGGGGTGGATTGTACGCACAGATATATGCTGAGAAATTTCCTGAAAACGTATTAAGTTTATTTTTGAGTAGCCCGAGTTCAGGAACTGGAGAGCATTGGGAACAGACAGAGAGTGAAGTTCTTGAATTTAACAAATCTAAAGCTACCACTTGGCAATGGTTGATGATGGGCGTTAATTCTTTGCGTGGAATGCTGGGTAGTGATAGTGCCTATCAAGCAATGTTTAGGCAGGTTATTGCTAATTATAACAAAGGACTAAATGTAGAGGTTTCTGTTGGCGAAGATGTGATTGAGCAAGTGAGGGCGGATCCAGTAAACAAAACTCGTGAGTACATTTTAAAATATCCGTTACTAAATAGTCCGGTTAGTTATCGTTTTCCGATTGTAGTGCAATACGGTGAGGATGAAAAAGATATTTATGCCCAAAGTAAACAACACATATATGAACGATTTCCAGATGCGAAAAATTCAATTATTGAAAATTCTGGGCATATAGCATGGCTGAATAATCCGCGTGACTTTAAGGATTTGTTGCAAAGTTTTTATCGCATAAATTAAGTTCTATAGAAGTGTGGGTTATGAATTGGAAGGGGTGGTGTTATGAGGTCAATATATCAGATTATTATGTTATTGATGATGAGTACTTTAACTATGGCTGAGCAAAATGAAAATTCAATGATAAATGATATCTTAGATCGACAGATTGAAGAAGATGAAATTCCTGGGTTGCAATATACTGTGGTAGACGATAGCACTTTGATATTTGAATACTTGGGTGGATTGAGAAATTTAGAAAAAAAAGATCCAGTGACAAGCAATACGGCATTTATGCTAAATTCCAGTACCAAGGTATTTACTGGTGCGGCAATTTTGCAATTGGTTGAAAAGGGTAAAATTAATCTTGATCATCGTTTAAGTGAATACTATTCTTCTCACCCTTATGGAAATGAGATTACAATTCGTCATTTGTTAAGTCAGACATCGGGAATTCCTAATCCTTTACCATTGAAATGGCTGCACTTAAAAGAAAATCATAGTAAATTTGACAAAAAGAGGGCGTTAGAAAATACCCTAACTGACAATGCTTCGTTATCTTTTTCCACCGGAGAAAAATACGGATATTCCAATATTTCTTATTGGCTACTGGGAAAAGTCATAGAAGAAGTTTCTGGTGAAACTTATTGCGATTATTTGCGTCACCAAATATTTTATCCACTGAAAATTACATCCAATGAATTAGACTGTGCGATACCTGATAATATTTTGGCGGTTGGTTATCAGAAGAAATATTCGTTTTTAAGTCTTTTTTTCTATTTTGCGAGTGATTCAAAATTTATTGGTGACACTAAAGATGGTTATCTATCTTTTAAACAGGTGTATCATAACGGCCCGTCTTATGGTGGTTTATATGGATCTAGTAGAGGAATTGCTAAATTTCTCAGTGATATGCTGAGTGAAAAATCTGTAATATTGAATCGTGAAATGCAAGATTTATTTTTTACTAAGCAACACACTTCCTCGGGTCAGCCTATATCCATGACGTTGGGTTGGCGTACAGGAACAATGAATGGTATTGTGTATTTTGAGAAGCCGGGTGGTGGCCCAGGCGGACACAGTAATATTAGAATTTATCCTGAAAAGAAAATAGCGACTACCTACCTGGCGAATAAAACCGAAGTGTCGGAGTCTGCGATTTCTCAACGATCTAATTACCTTGATAGTTTGTTTTTTTCGACGCATGAAAGTAGCGCTAAATGAAAAGTGATATTTGAAAGGAGATGTATAAGGGGGGGATGTTAGAGACATTGCGAGAAAACAAATACTGCAGAGGCTACAGTTCACAAATATCTCACTTATGTTAACACACTTTCACATAACTGAATTTCGTACTTACCCCGAATTAGAAGACATTTATTACTTCTGCTAGTGGCATGAAAGCAGTCATTTGCAGCCAGAATGCTGAACGACTGCTAAGTCGACTTTTTTCTCATTCAAAATTTTTTAATCATCGGCAGTTCGAGAGTGTTTTTATAATTCATCTCTAGGCTATATTGTCAGATTAGGTTGAGCTCGTTTGGAGGTGTAATAGTTAGTAAAAAATTATTTTCTGAGATTTATCTGCTGAGCATGCAGTTAACTGCATGCTCACGATTTAGTTTTACAGGTGGGCATGACTAATTACATATTCACACTCGAATGATCATTATTTTTACGCTTACGATGTTCTTTTCTAAATTTATGTTTCCTAGTATCTGACGAAATATCATTAACTTCACATGTGGCCATTACTCGTGCTGGACCACCGGTTCCGCCGACATGCTTTAGCGCCCCTACCATTAAATAACAATCATCATTTTTATTAGTTACTCTCGCCAACTCGGTGAGATTAGCAAGGTTTTCGACTATCAATATATCTCGCTGATATAATCTTATATGAGCTGGCCAAGCGTTACCCCAATTGTCATCAAAACCTTTAGCGCCTTCTCCGGAATCGGTACTAAAACTGTCTGCAGCAATACCTGATATCTTTACCCCCTTAGGATCCATAATATTAATTAGCTTATCGATAGCCTCTGATGTGAATCCGGGATGATTTAGTCCATTAACATACTCAGATGAGTCCCAGTCCTCAGTATCAGAAAAATAAAATTGATCCCAGCCTACGCGGGCAACCACCCAAACACCATCTTCAATTTGATCTGAAACTTGTGCAATATCAGAAGCACGTACAGTGGCTCGTGAAGAGTCAGAAAAATCCGTAATTGAAGTATCAGGGCTGGGTTTACCACTGTTTTTTGCTAATTCCATCTTGACCCGGTTAGATACATCAATAAAAACAATCTTTCCGCTTAGTTGTTCAGTTGTTAATTGATGAGCAGCTTTGCGATTGGTATTGGGAATTGATTTTGGTTCAAGACTAACTTCATTATTGATGTAATGGTTCGTACTATTGAAACTGGTTCCATTGTGTTCTTCAATTAATATTGCCCTGGAGCTAAAATAGCCCTCGCTCGTGGCCCAGTCATCAGCAGGAAATAAAATCGCCTGCTGATAAAAACCGGCAATGGGTGTGCTATGGTCAATGGGTTTAGATAAGTCTGGTTTTGGTTTAGTCGAATCTATGTTGTTCAGAATTGGTTCAAAAGTTGGAATTTCGTGTGTTAGATCAATAAACATCAATTCCGCCCATGTAGTCTTAGCTGTTAAACTGGTGATAAGAATAACTGTCAGTAAAAATAGATTGTGTTTAATCTTCATCTCGCTCTTTCTCCGTCTTCATTTTTTCTCAGATAAAACAAAATTTTAAATTAATCGTAATATGTAATAAAGTACACAAATTGATTAACTCTTATGAAAAAAATTCACAAATGGATAAATTAAGGTTATTACGCTTTTTTTTGGTTGTCATTGATCATGGTAGTTTCTCAGCTGCTGCACGGCAGTTAGCAATGTCTCCTTCAACAATCAGTAAAGGGATTCATCGATTGGAGCAAACCATCGGTATTCAATTGTTTCAACGCAATACACGTCAACTTCGCTTAACGACAGAAGGGGAGCAATACGGGTTCCAAATTCGCTTCTTGCTTGAACAATTGGAAACTTGTGACGAAAATATTAAACAGAGTAATGATGCACCGGGAGGTAAGTTGCGTATCAGTGTACCCATTTCATATGGGCGGTTGTATGTGAGGCCATTGATAAAATCATTTAATCAATTGTACCCAGATATTTGTATTGAATTATCCTATGACGATCGATATGTCGATATCATTGAGCAAGGGTTTGATGTGTGCATTCGTAGTGGTACGGTTTCTGACAGTCGATTAGTTTCAAGACAACTTAGCCCAATTGATTTCTTAATTTGCGCTTCACCCACGTATTTGAAGAAGCACTCAATGCCGAAATCTGCACGAGACTTTAAGCAACACCCTTGGATACGTTTTCGTTACCAACAAACTGGTCGATTAATGCCTATTATGATGCCGGGGCGACCTAACTATAAAGAATTAGATCCAGATCAAACCTATATCGTTGATGATGGTGAAGCTCTAGTAGAATTATGTGCTGATGGATTAGGATTAACACAAATGCCACACTTCATTGCCCGAAATGGGCTATTAGATAAACGTGTTATGCCATTATTTCCAGCGTTTCATCCAAGCGGTTTTGGTGTGTTTGTATTGTATCCAAAACGGGATTATTTGCCAGAGCGAGTCAAAGTATTTGTCGATTTTTTGTGTCAGAAGATCGAGCAATTAGATGAAACGCCCCGTAGCACTTGGGCTCGAGCAATTTAGCTGTTATCAATGCAGCATGTTTTATAATTCAGGATGCTGATTTTTACTACGATTTTTATTTCGCTACAAAATAGGCCTTCAGAAAATACAATTATACATGATGCCAAATAGGAAGAGAGGGCATTTATTCTTGTTGCCTTCAATTAACGGTTCTTCTGAAATAGAAAAGTCACTCTGATACAATCGAATTTGGCTTACTCTCAGGAAGCTTGCCAGTTGTTACTATTTTGCCTGACTCAAAGGTAACTCTCATTACTTTCTCGATTCTTGCCGAAAGCTTTTGAATAATCTCGATAGAGGTAAAGAAGTCATTTACAAAAATTATAAATGACTTCTTTTAGCTGAATTGCTAATTTACTAGTTAGTAAAGTTAATATTATTTTGTCCTCTAATGATCTTATATCTAGTCTTTTCCAGTCGAAGTACTTTCACCATCGGAACTGTTTTTGTTCAAACTTTGCGAAATTAGGCCTTCTAATGTTGGAACACCATTTTTCTCGTCGCCGGATAGGCCGACATTGTTCAGTAACTCATCTATCAAAGGAGCGTGCATGCGGTGTTGAAGGGCTGCACTAACCATTTGACTTGGTAAACTAGAATTTGTTTCCCCATGAGAGCCGTCGCTAGTTGAATTCGTACTACCAGGACCATTAAAATGCACGAGTTTAATACCGTCGATTTTTTCGATAGGTTTTACACTCGCCTCAATGATTTCAGGTAATACCTTGAGAGTTTCCAATTGTTTTCGAAGTGTGATTATGTCTTTGCTTAGTACATTTTCTGATTCATTAAGCAATAATTGACCTTCCGCTTCCGCTTTCATAGAAATATTTTTAGCTTCGGCCAATTTAATTTCTGCTTTAGCCTTCGCATCAGTTTCAATCAATATTGCTTGAGCGTGATCTTCAGCCGCAGCTTTTTCAGCTTCTGCTGCAACGGTGATAGAGACAGATTGGCGTTCAGCTTCTTTTTTAGCTTGAATAACTGCCACTGACTTATCCCTTTCAGCTTCTGCCACCTCACGTTCAGTTATCACTTGTTGTTCGGCTTTAATTGCATCTGCTCTTGCTAAGTCTGCCAATCCTCTTGCTTTGGATTCTTCTTCCGATTTTTCTGAAATGGCAATTTTTCTTTCTTGCTCTGCTATTTCAAGAACACGTTGTTTTTTAATTCTCTCTTCTTCAAGACGTTTTTCTGATTCAATTCTTGATTTGTCAATTAACTCTTTCGAAACAATATCAGCTTCTTCTGATAACTGAATTTGTTTTGCTCTCTCTTGGGCAATTTCTGCTTCTTGAAAAGAAATTTGAATTTTTATTTCTCGATCTTGAGAAATTTTTGCAAATTCTTCTTCACGCTTTAATTCTAGTGATTTTTTCTCAGCATCTAAATTTTGTCGTTGTATGTCAACAGACGTTATTCTCTCAATGTCATTTCGCTTTTTTCGATGATCTTCGGTACGCTGAGTGATGAGTGTTAAGCCTTCAGCATCAAATATATTATCTTCATTAAAAAACTCTTTCGCAGTCTGATCCAAGTTTGTTAGCGAAACAGACTCAAGTTCCAAACCATTTTTAATTAAGTCTTCTGAAACAGCTTCTTGTACCTGTTGAACAAATTCAGCGCGTTGCTCGTGCAATTCTTCCATAGTCATTTTTGCAGCTACTGCACGCAATGCATCTACGAACTTTGCTTCGACCTTTGCTTTTAACTCTTGTGGACGCATTGTTACCTGCCCCAGAGATTGAGCCGCATTTGCAATGGCATCTTCTGAAGGTTGCACCCGAACATAAAATTCAACGACAGTATCAACTCGCATTCGGTCACGTGTAATTATCGCTTCAGCATTAGCACGAGAGACTGTCAAATGAAGCGTATTCATATTAACGGGAATTATTTCATGTAACACAGGAAAAACTAAGCTACCACCATTAAGAATTACTTTTTGACCTCCAAAACCGGTTCGAACATAGCTTGTTACTTTAGAGGCTTTTTTATAAAGTTTTAGTAAAACTAAACTCATTACAATCAACGCTGCGATAACAATACCAGCAATAAAAAGAATATTTATTCCACCTTCTAAAGTGCCAGCCATATTTAGATCTCCTACCAAATTAGTTAAACTATCTGTTGCGCTGCTTGATTGAGCAGCAGTTTCATCTTTCATAGATACATCTCCCAATGATTTTTAATTTTTTTAGTGGTCAAATCGATTTACAACAAATACTGAGGAATCTACTTTTTTATCAAATAAAATGACGGATGTACCTTTAGTGAATTCATCAAGTTTATTTTCTGGTTCGACACGAACATAATGTGTTTGACCATGTTCGTCCTTTAATTTTGCTTCAGCGGGCAAGCCAAATTTAGCTATTCCTTGAGTTATAATAGCAACTTTACCAATGAATGAATCTGTAGTTACCGCGGTAGTCTCCTCAGTAGGTACAAGAACTGAAAATACTCGATTAATGCCAGCTGAAATAGGAATGCTGATAAGTAAAACTAGCGGTGTAATAATCCAAGATTCAATGAGCAGATTGAGAAATTTATTGGTAATAGTTTGCGTCATAAGGCCAAGCAAACCAAAAATGAGTAAGAAAATAATTAACGCTATTAACGCCGGCACCTTGTCTATATAAAACCAACCTAATAACTTGCTGCTAATACCCGTGCCTGATACTTCCAAATCGCTGTTGATATCAGGAAGGATATTATCTATTAATCCCGATAAACTTGCGCCTAACATCATTGTTAATAATTCAAGTAGCAACAGGCCAATCATTATCGCTAGAGCAAGCGAAAACCAAAAATTGTTGTCGGTGGTTAAAAATTCCATCATTGCGATTTTCTCGATTTAAGAACCTGTGTGGTTATTTAATGATCTTCATGCAAATTTATTGTGCTAAAGATAATTTATTATGACATAATATGTCCTAATTAGGTTATTTTCAAGTCATTATGTCATTGATGCTCACATATACAGTGTTTCGATGATAGTTTGATACAAGGTGGCCTACTTGTGTTACAACAAAATGCCTAATGTCAAAAAAATATTTTATGATCTGGCTTCTTATTGATAGTGATTTTTAGATTTTTACTACCGTTCGATCATCAAATATAATTATTGAACTTTAAGAAAAATTGCCGTTAAAGTGATACAACCAAGCAGATCTTAACATTTAGATAAAAGGGATTATATGATTTGTCCATCTTGTAAAAAAGGCCCATTAAGACCAACAAAACTTGAGGAAAGTTTGCCTGCACTAAGTTGTACTCAATGCCATGGCTTTTTACTATCAATGCTCTCATATCGAATGTGGGTCGAAAGTAATCCAAATTCAGTGAATCAAACCCATGATCATGAGATTGAAGAACTTAACGATTCGTCAAAAGCGATGACCTGCCCAAAATGTCAAAAATTTATGTCGAAATATCGAATTTCAGGTGAAACATTAAATAAACTGGATTCCTGTGGAAACTGTGGCGAACTTTGGATTGATAATGGTGAATGGCAATTATTGCAATCACTTGGTTTAATAAATAAATTATCTTCAATTTTATCCGACCCTTGGCAAAGTAATATTCGAAAACAAGACCATGAATCATCCTATGAATCTCGTTACGAAAAGTTGTTAGGTGAGAAAGAATATTCAAAAATACGAGAGTTTCGTGATTGGCTCAGAAAACACAAGCATATTATAGAAATCAAGAATTATATTGCTAGAATTAATCGCTAGAATAACCAACCATACAATGTTCAACGAATAGACTGTCTAAAAATACATTGAGGTCTGATTAACTAAACCAAGAGACTTGGTTTCAACTATTAGCAATTGCTATTTCTTAACTGACTTGAATATATCTTGTGCCAATTGTAAAACTCTTTAATAGGTAGCGGTTTAGTAAAGAAATAACCTTGAAGCAAATCACAATTTAAATCTTTCAATATATCCCAACTATCCTGATTTTCCACACCTTCTGCTACAACTGACAACCCTAGATTGTGGGCGAGATCTATAATCGATTTTACGATGGATATATCACTTTTGTCGGTTGCCAGATTCATTACAAATGATCGATCTATTTTCAATTCTTGTACTGGTAGGTTTTTCAAATATGCTAAAGATGAATAACCTGTTCCAAAATCATCAATAGAAATTTTCAAGCCTCTTTCATTCAATCTGGTAAGTACACTCGCTGCAAAATCAGGATTCAACATCATTGAGCTTTCGGTCACTTCTAAAATTAGTCTACTTGGATCTAATTGAGACTCGTCAAGAAATGAGAAGATATTATCCACCAGGGAAGAGTCATGCAAGTTAAAAACAGATAAATTGACCCCAATACTAATTTTCATTCCTTTTTTCTCACAAATTACTGCTTGCTTTATCGCGGTTTTAAGCACCCATTCGGTCAGTTGTTGAATTAAACCAGATTGTTCAGCTACTTCTACGATAAATTCTGGTGAAATATAACCTTTCACCGAATGATTCCAACGCAACAAGGCTTCTAAGCTAATGACTTTACCTGTTTTTGAATCAACTTTTGGTTGATAGTAAAGTTCAAGTTCGTTCGATTTCATTGTACTAATTAAATCAGAAGACAAGGAAATGTGTGATATATCGTGGTGGTTCTTATCCGGATCATATATGCAATGACCCAAATGATTTCGTTTCGCAATATACATTGCGATGTCAGCATGTTTTAAAAGATCTGCTTCCGTTTCACCATGCTGTGGATACAAAGCGATTCCAAGACTACTACGAATTAGAAATTGATGAGCTTCGATCTCAAACGGCAATGATAATGTGTTTGTAATTTTATTTGTTACTTCAGTGATATCTTCACTATTAGTGTCATGTAAAAGAATAGCAAATTCATCCCCACCTAACCTTGCTACGGTATCAAGATTTCGCATAGTTTTCAGAAGCCGTCTACCGATCTCCTGTAATAGGATATCGCCAACATGATGGCCGAGAGTATCGTTAATTTCTTTAAAGCGATCCAAATCCATTAATATAACGACGGGGTGTATTTTATTTCTTTTTGAGTCTTTTATAGATTGCTTAATACGATCAAGTAGCAAACTTCTATTTGGTAGCCCAGTTAATTCATCGTGTAAAGCTTGATGTTCTAGTTGTGATTGGCGAAACTTAATCTGCTGTCTCATATTAATAAAAGCACTTATTAAATATTTCATTTCAAGGTGTTTTGGCATAGCCAAGTTACCTGTTTTTTCTCCTAGCGCTTCTTTGTTGAATTCTTCAGTCAATGTTTTTAGTGGAATAAGTACAAAATTATTTGTGACGAACAAAATGCCCAAGATCATCACGAGTCCAAGCAGAGCGATTACTATGACAGAGTTTACCAAATTATTTTTTGATTCGGTTAAGTGTTGCAGTTCTTGGTTCGATAAATCTTTTACAAACGCATCAATTTCATTGATTTCTTTAAGCATTTTCGCCAGGAGCGGGCTGAGTTTTTTATTGAGGTTATCTATATCGCCAGTATACGTATCACTAAATTCTAATAAAACAATTTCCTCAACGACATTCACTAATCTTAATGTCTCAATTAATTTGTCTCTTATTTTTTCGGTCGTTTGCCAATTTAAATCCAATATTGCTGAAATCGTTACATTTGCTTCGGAATTTGAAGTATAAAAAGCATCAAGATAACTATTGTCCTCTGGCAGTAAAAATAAATCTTCTAAGGCATTAACACTTGACCGTATACTATCTGCAATTTCATGGATAGCGCTATCAACCTGAGAATTTTCCTTGCTTTTTAGCAGAAATTGATTGTGGTCTTCTTGGATATATGAATATCCAATCGATGCAATAATGATTATCATCATTGCCACATAAAAAGAAAGGGTAACGTATAATTTTTTTAAGCTTTTCATTACATTACAAGGAGATATTGAGCATGATACCTATATCGACCAATAATTATAAATGTGTAATTGGTGCCCGATTAATGAGCGTTTTCGCGTTCATATTTAAATATCCAATATAGTTTTTTAGAGCTCTGGTTTTACCTCAGTTTTTCGCGCACATTTTCTGATGGATAATTATCGAGTTTGCAAGAGTTAAATCTCTCTATACTTCCAATGCTGATAAATTTGATGACTTGAAAAATTGTTTATTACAGCTCGGAGTAGAAACTTACATTCCGATTTTGATGTTAGTACGTTTTCCGTGTATACACGGAAAACGTACTTTCGCTCGATATCTAAACGATTTAGGCTGGGTGGAACATGGGTCAGGTATATTCCCTTAAGCTCTTAGGGTTAATATTAAATCAATAATGCTCTGCACTTAAATCTTCTAATCTTAGGATAGTGAAAGCGAGCAATAGATATCTACCTTATATATGCTCCCTGGCTTCTGTAATAAATTGAAAATTTTATTGATTATGGGTTACCATTGACCGCGACCCAAAAAGGAAAGTCAGCAACATCAAATGTCTTTGCGACTTCTAGCGTTTTTGTATTTATCACAACCATTTTATTATCCGCAGTAACAACTACATAAAGCCAACGACCATCTTTGCTTGTTCTTACCCCGTGTGGCCCAAAGCCCACTTTCACATTTTTTATGACGTTATAAGTGTTTGCATCAATCACAGTAATAATGTCGTCAGCGATTGCACCAGTAAATACAAGCTTACCATCGGTTGATACATCGATACCGGCATGGCCCTTACCCACGGTTATGACTTTTTTCACTTCTCCCGATTTAAGGTCAAGTACAGCGACACTTCCTGCCGTGTCACGAATAAATACGATACGACCGTCTTTAGAAATATCAAGATTATGTGGCCCAATGATTCCTGGAATTGGTATTACTTTTGTGACTTTACGTAATTTTGTATCGATAACACCAAGACCTGCGCCACCTTGCAGCGTCACATAGGCTTGTTTTCCATCATCACTAAAACGGATGTTATGAGGCATTTCTTCGGTTTTTATTGTTGCAACGACTTTATAGCTTGCTAAATCTACTACACTGACAGAAGACTCACCTTCATTAGCAACATAGACTTCTTTGCCATTAGGGGATACTTTCAATCCTTTTGATGCTTTTCCCACTTTAACTTTCGCTAAACGCATATGACTAGTTGTATCAAAAACGTAAACGCTTTTCATTTTGGGGCTGCTCACTACCAGGCGTTTGCCATCTGGCGTTATAGAGTTATATAACATGATAGGATCACCTTTCCAGATTGTTTGACCTGCATATTGAGCCAGTTCGCCGGAGTCTTTTAAGGTAATAAAGACATCTTCTGGAAATAGATCCGCAGCATGTAACGGTGAAAAAAACAAGCTGCTGATAAAGATAGAAATGGTCGCAAAATGATTGTTTAAGTACTTACGTGTTTGCATAGAAAGCTCCTGATCAATGAGATTAAACTAGGTATAAAATATTTGTTGTATTAACGCATTAACTTCGATGTCGTTGATATCATTAGAGTGAATAACCAAGATATTAAGATTCTCCTTTGGTGATATAATTTCCCAATTCATACCGTCTTCGTTTCCTACGGATGATTGCCACGACGCAATGTTAAATGTGTCTTGGTTAACAAATAAATGGACCTCTCTACGCTGTTCATTGGAAATTTTGACATGTAACATTTTGGCTTGATTGAGAGTACAATACTTGCTCATTCTTATGGGCAATTGGTTAAATGATACAGGGCGATCAATTATTGCAGCAATTGTTTGCAACGAAACAGATAAACCGATATCTTGTTTTTCATCGGAAACAATATCATCTAAAGCAGCATATACCACCGTGGGTGTGAGTGGTATTTTTCCCCAAATTATGACTGCAATTAAAAAGCTGGCAGCAATAGCTGCCAATCCTTTTTTTCGTGAATACTTTTGAGAATTTTCTTGCTGTTTGACTTGAGATTGCCAATTATTGAAAATTTTCGACTCCAATGCTTTTGGCACCTCTGGCGAGTTAAGTTGTTTGTTAATGTTTTTCTTATTCATTTTTATTTTGCCCTCGAAGAACAGCGCCTATTTGGATAACATTATCCTGTTTCGTTTGATCTAGTAGGCTTTGTAATGCATCTCGTGCACGCGCTAGTCGACTCATTACAGTTCCTTTTGGAATCTCCAATTGCTCGCTGATCTCGTTATAACTAAACCCATGTAAATAGTGGAGTAAGAAAACATCTTTGTGCTTAGCGGATATCGCTTCAAGAGCGCCATAGATGTCTAATAAACAAGCATCGTCATTTTGATGATCGGACGCATCAATAATACTCAATTGTTCAACAGTTTCGATTTGTCGATATTGATAGCGTTGTTCTCGGTAAACTGCTCGACGCAAAATAGTCAATAACCAGGGCAACGCCTTATCTTCACTTTTTAGACTATTAATGCACTGCCAAGCTTGAAAATAAGTCTCTTGCACCATATCGGCAGCGACTTCTTGTTTACCCGTCATCCAGAAAGCATGTTTATACAATGCTGCATGATGCATGTTGATCATTCGCTCGAACAGTTTCTTCGGCTGTCTTTTAGTGAATAAATGTAACACTATTACAAATCTCAAAATATTTGTGGGTCGTTTTATCTATAGTGCATCACATCGGTTAAAATATTCCATTAGTCTGCAAATAAAATTGGTATCAGTGCCATATAGATGATTTCCGACTAAAATAAAGGCTATTTTAGTATGGGATAAACCAAACGTAATGGGGCGGGGGATCTAGAAAGTCGATAACTGCGCGAACTAGGAAGTGACGATCAGGTTTTATAATTACATTCAATGCAATGTGGATACTCGATGAGCCTGCACTTATTGCGCAAGCTTGTCAAAATAAAGAAGTTCCGAATGGAAATTATTTGGCTATATTAATTATGCAAACTCCAGTGGTTTTCTAATGCCAAATCAGCATTATCAGTTTTTTTAAACAGAATTAAACGGACATTGAGAATAAATCTACCTCTAGGTGTTGGAGCTAGAAAAACCGGTTCAACCACAGTGTTGAACCGGTATGTTGTGACTACTGCCTATTTTGTCACCTCACTTAGAGCGATATCTAGTGCAATTGCAACACCTTCACCATAGGCAGGATCGGCTTTCATGCAATTACTAATATGACGCTTCTGCACTTCAACATCAGCATCTCCCACTGAACGAGCAGTATTTTCAAATAACACTCGTTGTTGTTCTGGACTCATAAGACGAAATAGATCACCGGGTTGGGTGTAGTAGTCTTCATCGTCTTCTCGATAATTCCAGTGGTGAGCGGCTCCTTCAAGTGTCAGAGCAGGCTCATTGCTTTCCGGCTGTTCCTGCCATTCATTTAAGCTATTTGGTTCATAACCCTTAGTACTACCAAAATTATTGTCTACTCGCATCATCCCATCACGATGAAAGCTGTGCACAGGGCAACGTGGTGCATTGACTGGAATCTGCGCATGATTTACACCCAGTCGATAACGTTGAGCATCGCCATATGAGAATAAACGACCCTGCAACATTTTGTCTGGTGAGAAACTGATTCCAGGAACAACATTCGCCGGATTAAACGCTGATTGTTCAACTTCGGCATGATAGTTGTCAGGATTGCGATTGAGTTCTAATACCCCAACATTGATTAGTGGATAATCTTTATGTGGCCATACTTTGCTAAGGTCGAAAGGATGAAAGCGATAAGTTGCTGCATCTTTTTCAGGCATGATTTGTACTTTAAGATCCCAACGCGGGAATTCAGCGTTCTCAATACTTTCATACAAATCTTTTTGATGACTCTCGCGATCTTTACCGATTAAGTTGTCGGCTTCTTCATCAGTCAGATTTTCTATGCCTTGTTGACTCTTAAAATGAAACTTAACCCAATAGCGTTCATTATTCGCATTGATAAAACTAAAAGTATGGCTACCGAAACCATGCATGTGACGATAGGTCCGTGGATTACCACGGTCGCTCATCAAAATAGTTATTTGATGTAATGCCTCGGGCAACAGAGTCCAGAAATCCCAGTTACTTTGAGCGCTGCGCATATTGGTACGAGGATCACGTTTTACTGCATGATTCAGATCGGGGAACTTTAAGGGATCACGAAGGAAAAAGACCGGGGTGTTATTTCCGACCAGATCCCAGTTACCTTCTTCGGTATAGAATTTAACTGCAAAACCGCGGATATCGCGTTCAGCATCGGCAGCACCACGTTCTCCTGCAACTGTAGAAAATCGTAAAAAAACATCAGTTTTTTTACCGACTTCAGAAAAGATTTTTGCCTTGGTATATTGACTAATATCATTGGTCACAGTGAAAGTGCCATATGCTGCAGAACCTTTGGCGTGCATACGACGCTCGGGAATGACTTCACGATCAAAGTGTGCCAATTTCTCTAAAAACCAAACGTCCTGAAGTAACATCGGGCCGCGAGCACCTGCCGTTAATACGTTTTGGTTGTCACCCACGGGTGCTCCATTGGTCATAGTCAACTTATTTTTTTTACTCATTTCCATCTCCTTGGTTGTAAAGCTCTTTGAATAAACACTAACTCATCGTTGCTGGTTATGGGGTTACTTTAGGAGAAAATTAGCAATAGGAAAAATCGTTTGTTTCTATTTTAATGATAGGTTTTTACTATTATAAACTATCCCAGCCCGAAAAATAAGTATGGTAAATATTAAGAATCTCTATAAATCGATTTATTTCTACAGCGGGAATCTAGCGGTACCTTGCAGATGTGCAGATTAGGATATAAATCAAGAAAGAGCACGATTCAAGACCTGACCCCAATACACACATGGATTAGGATATAAATCAAGAAAGAGCACGATTCAAGACCTAACCCTACTACACCAAAGAAAGAGCACGATACAAGACCTGACCCCAGTACAACAGTACATAAATGACCCCAGTACACCAATACACAAAACCTTCAAAACCTTAACACCGCGTGAAGCATCAAAGATTACTGATCATGGAGGACTAGTGCCTTAACTACATAAATTGAAAAATATTCCTTTGATTTATCGATGATATAAATCGATATTAAGTAAAGGCAGAGATCATTGTTCCTTTAGAATTTTATTTGGCGGTCAAACGATTAGGGTTTGTTTTTATGTGCGTATAGTATAAGGGAAGGGCAACAAACACAAATCCACCAACAAGGTTTCCTAAAACAGTTGGAATCTCATTCCATATAATATATTCTGAAATAGTGAAATCACCACCCAAGATCATGGAAAATGGGAATAAAAACATATTTACGATTGAGTGTTCAAAGCCCATGAAAAAAAACAGCATAATAGGCATCCACATAGCCATAATTTTACCTGTTGCAGAAGTAGAGATCATGGCGCCTACTACACCCATGGATACCATCCAGTTACATAACATGCCACGCATGAAAATCGTCAACCAACCAGCGATGCCGTGTTCTTTATACCCCAGAGTTCTAGCCTCGCCAATACTACCGACTTCTTCTGCTATGGCTCCTCCATGAATACTGTAACCATAGGTAAAAACAAAGGACATTATAAAAGCAACGGTTAAAGCGCCGCCCAGGTTTCCGATAAACACCCACCACCAATTTCGAAGCACTTTCCTGAATGTAACTCCGGACCTTTTATCGAGAAGTGCTAGGGGTACGAGTGTGAAAACACCTGTTAGTAACTCAAATTTCATTAAATATAGCATGATGAAGCCAACTGGAAAAAGTAATGCTCCTGTAAGAGGTGATCCTGTTTTAATTGTAACGGTTATAGCAAATATAGCTGCAAGCGCAAGAATAGCACCAGCCATGTATGCACGTATAATAGTATTTTTTTTCGAAATATAAATTTTTGCTTCGCCTGAATCAACCATGTTTTTAACAAATTCTGTGGGTTCTAAATAGGACATAAATTTTCCTTCGAAATTTTACAAGTTTCTTAAGGTACGATACACACCTACTTAAAAATTAATAGTAGGTGCAAAGAGAAATTTCCATTCAAAAAATTATATAATAGGTTAGTAGAAAATTACCTTACAAGCTGTAAATAGCATAAAACTAAGTGGTAGATCTTTAGTTGAAAAATAATGTTCCCTAATTCATTAGCAATTAATAAAAGATTACATAAGTAAGTGTTCTATATAGTTAATAAATATATAACGAGTATATTTAAGCTGAAAAAGTAATAATCATTTCTTTCCGTTTTAAAGATGAGCGTAAAGCATTTAGACCTAACGTCAAGCATGAGTGTTTACTATTTATATTATTCAATGGCGGAAATTAAAATATATCTAATAATATTATTCAATAGCTTAATGTTCGATGCTCTCCATATCTTGTTTTAAATAAATAGACTCTGTTATCCAATATAATTAAATATTTGTAGAAAAGCGAAAGTTATTTATGAAAAATAAAAAATAATTTAATCTTATAGTAGGTCGTCATAAAACGACATAAAAATTTCTGAACGTATAGAAATGAATTATTACCTTACAAGTAATTGATAATGAAAATTGAACCCAATAAGATGTATATACTTCGTTGAAATAATTACTTAGTGCAAAGAGTTATTTTTCATTACCTTGAAAGTAATGACTGCACCAATTATCAGTTATTCGAACGAAATTTATTAACAATATAATTATTGTAGGATGATGGATATGAAAAAATCTACATTTTTAAAAAAGACATTATATATATTATTTTTTACGTTTTATTTAATAAGCAATAGTTCTGTTTCAGCGGTTCGAGGCAGCACTGATGCGTTATTAGTAATCGGTTCATCCTACGCAAAGGGGACGACTCGATTAGATGACAATCAACTTGGGAGTTTAGCGGGTCTTTCGGTAGGGTCTGGAGGATATCTGAGTTTGGGAGATGCGCTTGTTAGGGAGCGGTCACTTAATGGATTAGTGATAAATGAAGCAAATGTCGGCAATACAACTTTTGATAGATACTCATGTCTAGCATATGAATGTTTGCCATTTGGAAAACTTCTTGGATACCAGGCGCAATTCGAAAATGCTTTAAAAAGAGTAGCAATTTATGATTTAAATGCTCCTGAATTAATAACTGAGTACAACGCAAAATATTTGCTAATTGGAGTGCCAAACGATTGTATTCATTCGGACGCATTTGGAGTACCGCAAGTCGATACACATCCTTGTACACAAAAAGAGATCAATGAGCTTGCCGATAATGTTATAGAAATTGCAAACCAAGCTGAGTCGTTGGGGATTATTGCTATTATTCCGATTTTACCAAAATATGAATCACTTGATCTCGATATAGTACAGCAGGGTTTGGGTCTCAAATGGGTAGTTAATGAGTATCAATATAATGATATTAGAGACACATTAGTATTGCGATTCGAAAATGAATTGGAAAATGCATTAATTGTCGATATTTGGAAAAAATTTAAACACAGAGGAGATGGAATTCATCCAAATCGAAAAACAGTAAGAAAAGCGGCTCGTCATATTTCTCGTATCATTCGTAAACATAAGGAAATGTAATTGAATGTAGGTAGAACGTTTAGGTAGTTTAACTACGATATTAATAAAAGGACTTAAAAATGAAACGGATTATTCATAAAGCAGACATAAACGAAAAACTCTACGCAGAAAGAGTAAATCGAACAGAAGTTTTTTTAGGTAGGACAGAAGAAGAACAAAAAAAATCGCAGAAAATTTTGTCTGAAAGCACGGTTGGTATAGCTGGAACAGGTGGAATAGGTGGTGCTGTAGCATTGAGGCTGGCGAGATTTGGAATCAAGAAACTTAAAATTGCAGATCCCGACGATTTTGACTGGACAAATATTAATAGGCAGTTAGGTGCAACAAAAAATAATGTAGGGAAGAATAAGTCAAAAACCGTTGGCGAAATAGTACATGACCTGGCGGGTGATGTGGAAATAGAAGTGTTTACAGATGGTATTACCGTTGACAATGCAGAAGAGTTTGTTGATGAATGCGATATTGTACTCGATCAGCTTGAATTCACAGTGATCAAAGAAAGATATGCTCTGCATAGGGCTTTTAGGAGGAATAAAAATATCAAGCACGTTCTTTGTTGTGCAGTTGTTGGTTGGGCGGCACACCTTTACAAGTTTGAACACGATAGTATGAAATTTGAAGATTGGTACGGTGTGGACGAGCATCAAGATTTTAGTGAAGAAGTGCTTGAACGGATGCTGAAATTGATTGCTGCAAAATTCCCTCACTTTCCTTCTTATACAGAAGTAAGGCGGTGGATGAAAGATAATGGCGGCGCAGTGCCGATTTTCGCTGGAGCCCCCCCTTTAGCAGAAGGAATCTTGGTGCCGAGAACAATTCTAGGTTTACTAGACAAAGAATATTCACCATATGCTAAATGGCTGCCACCAATTCCTCAAATGTATGTGTATGATGCAGCGACATTATGCGGAGAAATTATTACTAGTGATGGAACGAGTTTTAAGAACACTGATGAGCTCGATATTATCTGGGGCAAGTACGATACTAATCATGCAGCTTCATTTTAGTCATATTGTTTCTAATTCTATATACACTACGAAGGAAAAATAAAATGAATACTCCAGTTGTAAAAGTTCGTAATGATGACGATTTCATCGAGAGTGCCAGTGTTACTGCAATGATGAGGGCGATCCTGCATAAAAAAGAGAATAAGTTGAAAAACCCTGATTATCTTGCTCAGTATTTTGTAAATGATAAATGGCGATCATTTTTAGATGATCCTGATACTTCGGTTGATGTTTTAGAAAAACGGATTCCCGGAGGAGTTTATTATGTGTTCATTAGAACAAAATATTTTGATGATTCCTTATCGAATTGGATTAAAAAATTTCCCTCTTCTCAAGTTGTTTTGTTAGGAGCTGGGTTTGATTCTAGGGCTCTGCGTTTTGAAGCACAAGCAAAAAGTGTCGATTTCTTTGAGGTTGATCTAAAAGCTATGTTGGAATACAAGAAAGGAGTTATCGAATTAAACTCATTACAAACAAAGAACGAAAAACATATAAAATATGTCCCAACAAATTTTCAAAAAGATGATTTGTTTTCAAATTTGTTGGATAAGGGATTTGACCGTCGAAAGCCTACTTACTTTTTGTGTGAAGGATTGTCCTTTTTCTTGGATAAAGAAATTATTGATGATTTATTTTTGAAAATTGAAGCTAATACTTATGAGAAAACTCAGGTTGTGCTCGATTATGCTTTTTTAGATTATATCGAGGGGGATCTAAGTTATTACGGTGCGAAAGAAACAAACAATGAATTGAAGGCTATTAGTGAACCGCATGTTTTTGGCATTAATTACGAGGATATAGTTACTTATTTTGGAAGAAAGGGTTTTAAAACGGAAAAAAATTATACATCAGGTATGTTGGACTCGTACTATCTAGGAAATAAATACGGTGATGTTCTAGCAAAATCGACTTCGTTTTTTGGATTAACTGAAGTAAAAGTCAGATAACATAAAAATAGGAGGAAGAATATGAAAGACTATAAATTTTTTATCCTAAAGGGGTTGAATTATAATAAGCAAATTTTACACGGGCAATTGTTTATGGATATGTTAGCCCTTAGGATATCAGGGTATTTGCCTTATTACGGAAATAAGCTTATGCCTATAGATCTATATGATCACTTTAGTGATCATCTTGTTCTCTGTAAAGACGTTAACAATGAATACATTCCAGTTTCATGCTTGAGAACTATTCCCTATTCTATGTGTACCAAGAATGGTGTGGAGTTTTTACCTATTACTAGAGTCGCATCAAGTAATCCAAAAATCAAATTGACAATAAAGGAGTTATTACTTCGTACAAAATCGAATTTAAATTATGATTCTGGGCTTACTATTTCGCCTAAAATTACATCGAAAATGGAAAATTACAGCATTTTAAAGTATATGATAGGTCTATGTTTAATATACCATAGAGTAAATAAAAATATGCCTTTTATAATTTCATCAATAAGAAAAACTAGGACTGACAAATTGTTTCAGAAAGTCGGATTTATTCCTTTGTGTGATAATAGTGATTACTCACTGAGAGGGCTAGAAACAGAAGGCTTTTCAATGCTTAGGTATGACTATGAAAAAACTAAATACGATAAGTGGACCAAAGACTCCTTTTTTTTATGGGAAAATAAAACTGTAATTGGTGTCGTTTCAAATAAAAAATCTGACGTCGTGATTTCTAATTTTCCGACGGATACTAGAGACGTAAAATTAGTATAAATTATTAAGTTGATACATTACTTCTAGTGGGTTTCTATATTTAAAATTATTATGAAAAAAATCTGCTATATTTTTAGAATATTAATCTTTAGGTTCCTTGATATGGTTATATTTTCCACACCATTCCTGTTGTGGAAAGTATTTCCATGGGCTTAGTTGAGTATTGGTAACGTGCAGTCTGCTCTTAGACTGAAAAGTATAAGTTGTATGCTTATTTTTGATGGCTATAGTATTTACGCAATACATGTTGCGAGATAAATTTCATATTAACTATGCTTCTAAAGAATCGATGGAAGTAAATTTGTAGTGCAGTTTAGAAACATTTTCGGGTATGGAGTATTTTTGTGTCATAGTATGAATAGACGAAGATTGGTTAAATGAATATATTCCAAATCAAGAAAGGGATGACGACCTATCGGATAAATTAAAACTAGGGGTATAGCAGACCTTGAGTGCTTACTTGAGCCCATTGGAGCCGGTCTCATAACCCCCCCCCTCAGCTATGCTGGGGGGGTCACTGGTGTCTGTTTTTACTCTTTACATTTATATAAAATTAACTCGCAGCCAACGTCATCTTTTTTTCCTTGAAATAGATTTCAGCTTCGGTGTTTAAAGGGAACATTAATTCAATTTTAAATTTCCCTATTGATACGTCTTGAACTGAACCTAGTTCCGCTATAGTTGAGAATAAACTTATTTTCTCACCATTAATATTAAAGACTGTAGTAAGCACTGGAGATGTAGACTCGAGTAATTCACCCAGTGGCAGGGCAATTGTTAAGCTTCTTTCTAATTCATTTAGTTTTTCATCATTGGCGGATGCAGTGATTTCGCTTTTCACACGGCTTAGCAGTTGTGATATGACTTCCTCGTAATTCTCAATTTGTGATTTATCAAATTCCACATCAGTGAGCGCGTCGATAACATTATTGTGTTTAGTCATACCTAAGATATCTAAGAGATTGTTCATAGAATTGTTCGAACGAACAACATTCCAATGTTTATCTAAAACAAAAGCAGGGTATGGCAATTGATTTGTAATTATCCTATCCAGTGCGCTAAATACAGGTTGCATATCCCTATGAGATTCCATTAATTCAGTATACTTCGGAGAATACCCAGCTGAATGCAATACGCGATTGAGTTCGCATCTTGGTAATGTCAGAAATTGATCTAATTTAAGGATCATGTTTCTGCTAGGAGTAGAGCGTCCAGTTTCTATAAAACTAAGATGTTTGGATGACAGCCCTGCTTCCAAAGCCAATTCTAATTGGCTATATCGACGTTTTTTTCTCCATGTTTGCAAAATGGAGCCACAAGTATGCATTTACATTCTCCCTAATATAACGCTTGATATCACCGTTTTCTGTAAATTTGGAACAAGTTATGAAAAATTTGACGTTAGTTTTAAAGTATTTATATTCATTAATTTACCTATGGTACTTAATTGAAAATTATCTCATTTCTATTAAACATATATTTTATAAATAGCCTATTTCTTATTGGAGAGCCTTTATGTGATAGCGATGCCACTTATGTTTTAGAGCCCTAGCAAGCAAGAAAAATAGACACATCTAGTTCGCAAATTTTAGATTAATAAAACGATAGCGCTATTTTGTAGCTGGCTGTTTTCAATATAAAACAAATTATGGCGGTAAAGAGTTTCGCTATTTGTGATCTTGTTCACAGTTAGAGTAAAAGTTTTCGAATTTCGAGTTTATCACTATTTGTTAATAATTACCTGTGAGGTAATTGTTTTAAGAATGTCCCGATCTATAATTGATTATACATTCGAACTAACTACATTCTCAATGAGTTGGTGATTTGAAATTTTCCTCTTTAATCTACTTGGAGTTGATATTATGTCTTTGGAACTAAGATCAAAAATTATGCTTGTTGTAGCGGTCATTCTTGGTGTATATGCTTTAATATGGGGAGTTGCACCTTATACCTCTTTCAATGTTTCCGCCAGGATACTCCTAGATGTCTTGGACTGGCCTTTAGATAGCTATGCTAATGATCTTGATAGAAACACGAAGTGGCTTTCCGCCATTGGTGCTGGCTTATTAGCTACCGTTGCAATATTTATTGGTGGAATAGTAGCTCCTGCAATAAAAAAAGGTGATACTCATACCTTGCGAGTTACTTTTTGGGCTATTGTTGCTTGGTATACTATTGATAGTGTAGGTTCAATAGCAGTAGGTGTAACTTCTAATGTTTATTTTAATACGGTGTATTTGTTGTTAATGGTTTTTCCCTTAATTGGAATAAGAGAAAAAGACCTGCAATTTGTTAAAAATTAGCGTAATTATAAAAGTAAGATCAACAATGTCGTTGTTGATCTTGCATAATTCTGTTTAGTTTTTCATTCGATAGTTGGAAAAACTAGGTAAAAAATATGATTATGGAACTAACCACTGACCAAAACCATTGTTTACATAATAGTGTAAAAATACTATTGGAAACAACTAATTTTGTATCATCACTATTATGAGTGTAGAAACTGATTTATTATCGGAGAATATTAAGAAACTTCAGGAAATACTAATAATTGAGCGAAAATTATTGGCAAATAAAAATATTGAAATTAAGGTGATAGAGGAATTCTATCACCAATTAGTAAATCATTTAGTCGTTGTGTCTAAAAATCATCTAAATGATTTTAATCTTGAATGCAATGCAAATACTGTGTCCGAAATTAAACTCAAAAAAATGGGGCTTCAAAATTACAATGATAATCAATTTTTTTGTCCAACTTGTGGCAAGAGTTTGTATCAAAACTAAATATTGGGGATAGAGATCTGATTTTCTCCCACTTTCACAGACATACTAATCATTCCGCTTTCGCATGCAGCTCTTCAAATTGTAACGGTGCCAATTGATTCGTATAAGAATGCCGGTGCTTTGTACTATAAAACATTTCTACATATTCAAATATACCCGATTTAGCTTGTGACCGTGATTCATAATTAAAGTGATTCGTCCATTCGGCTTTTAGTGAATGAAAGAAGCTATCCATTGCAGCATTGTCGTAACAATTTCCTTTGAGGCTCATGTCATAAACAATGCCATGATCATTAAGTAACGATTGATATTGATTTGCTGTATATTAGACTTTGTATAACATGGGAATAAACCAAGTATAGTCTCCAGGTGTATTTTTATCAGAAGGTCACGTTTCCTTCCTTATTAGGTAAACAACTTGTAAAATATGGTAATTCTCTTTTTTGTAAAGCTACCTTTACCAAGTAAAATACTTTCGATACTGTTCCTTTCAATTTTTTAATAGATGCCGCATCGTATTTTTTGAATATGTATTTAAAATTTGGCGTTGAAAAGATGGATCACGATTGGTTTTGCTTTCTTCTAAAAATATTGCACGAAGAATTGTATTAGTTTTTGATGCTATGCATGATTCAATTTTTATCGATGGTAATGACTCATTTATTAGCGGATAAATTGACGAGTTGCAATAAAGAGCCAAAAGGCGAATGTTCAAATGTAGGGTAAATAGGTCGACTATTTTCAGTTGTTACCAGTAAGTCATTGAGCGCTTATGTTTAGCTGGATAATTGCTATAATGTTCAAACTGAGTATTGGTGATTTTTATGTATAAGATAGTATGGGCATCATGTTGAGTCTGTTTAACGGATAATTTAAATTAATTATTTACTTTTTATTTAACAAAATACACAACATGAATCTCGAATACGGTAGTAGTAATATATATACATGAATTGATAAGCGTGTCCAACTGAAGTATTAAATTGATATTTAGTTTAAGAAATATATTTTAAATCAATCAATCATTCTCGTTATAAATACCTGTTATAGTCTGGAAAAAATTGCTTTATACACTCCCATCCTGTAATTGATATAAACCCAGTGCACGTCGCATTATATGCCGCAGAGTTAGTATAGTCGTTATCTAATATCAGAATGTCTACATTGTATTTTTATTATTTTGAATAAGTCGATTCTTTTTTTTCTTACTGTCACCTCAGTTTTTTATACGTTATGTTGTCCCATTTAGCGTAAATAGATTTATTGGGTAACATCTTCTGTGTCGGTATTCATCTGAGTTCCCTTTGTTTTTTAAATTTCCTATGCTAGAGTTCGGTGTAATACGTCGATAAAGAATTACCGATAGAAAATGTATTTTATATTTATCTTGTGATTTGCTTTAACATTTTCTATTTTTTGAAAAAATAAATGGCTGTAGTTTATGCCCCATTTTTTTCGATGTACACATTCCTTGGTCAAACGGAGGTGGTAGAAAAATTATCGACAGCATTCAGAATAATGGCGATACAAAACACTAACATACAGTTTGTAAAAAAATTGTCGTTAATATTTTGTTAGTTTCTGCCATTAGTCTTAATAATATTTGTGCATCTCATCTAACAGTACTACAGGCAAGCACTAGGTATAAAGATATATTTTATAGTTAACGTTCGTATGTTTGGCTGTTATTTTTTTGGCAAAGGAAGCCGAATGATGCTGGATTTCAACATTTCAATAAATAGAGGACGAAAAAATGGCCAACGCAATTACGTCAGGCTCGTGGAGTGGAATTAGCACTAGTCTTTTCAGGCTAGCAGGGATGAGTACTAATCAAGTTAACTGGGGAGTTCCTGCCAACAAATTTAAACGACAGAGCGGTTATCGCTTCGTTGGACGAAAAGTCCCTTTACATCTTAACGGCAAAGAATTTGTATTAGGTACATTCACTCATAATAATTTCCCCATTCGCTTGGGACGTGCCAGTAAATCTCGTTTCTCGATAAATCTTGGCGTTACTGTAGCGTTCGATGAAGGCGGTCTTAAACGTAACTTCAACTTTACACTTAACCACTTTGAAACTCCAAACAGAGGCAACCCAAGGCAGCAGGCTGATCGGGTTGGTATTTCTTCGGTGATATCATCTGAAACAGTAGAGATTGACGGCGAAAATTACGCAGTTGAGATTGTTGGTTTTAAGCAAGATGGAGAAATCGTTAAAGAATTTATTAGCTTCGAAAACGCAGCTAATAGCGCAGTTATCGTTGCTAAGCTTGTGCACATTCCCAAACCTGAGCCGGAACCTAGTCCTATTCCTGAGGCCGAGCTTGAAGCCGAAACTGAAGCATCCACAACCTATACATTTGAGGTGCTCAATCCAGATGGCTCGCACTTTGGTAAAGGCTGTTTCACCTATGCTGGCGAAGAAGCCCCAATAGACTTGGCTCACGTAATGAGTGGCAATGGAACCGGTAATGAATTGACTTCATTTTGGTATCATGATCCATTGGTTGGAACGATGGGCATGAATCAACTAATGTCCATGAATTTTGTTAATGGTATCGAAGGCAAGCCATCGAAATTCACACTTAACGCGGCCAATGTCCCAGAAGATACCCATGCGCTGGCAGGCGGCATAGCCACACCTGATTTGGTCGGAGGCGTATCCGTGCATCGCAATGGTAACGAGAACATCGGCTGTTCGGGCCGTAAAATCACCTTTCCAACTCCTTGTTATCGCAAAATCCAAACGGGTACCGAAACAGAAACTGAGACTCCCGTTGTCGATTTGGTTGTGGTCATTGATTCCAGTGTATCGATGCGGCCTGAGGCCATTGATTTGAGTAATGCAATAAGTGCGGCCATCGAGTCGGCGAAGTCCACATGTCCATCAGATTTGAAGGTAACTTATCTTGGCCTTGAGGGAAGGTTCAGTGATAGCCTGTTCGATACAACTATTCGTGAGCACCTCCTTGCTCTTGGTGTAACCGAGTCTGACATGAGAGGCCGCAAGCGGGGCTCTGTGAAATCGGGCGGCGCGCAGGAGGACGGTGCACGTGCGATTGAAGATGTTTCACTTCTCCATAACTGGCGTGAAGATGCTGAGCGGTCAATTTTTTACCTCAGTGATGAAGGCTTAGAGGGTGGAGACACCTTTGATAATGATGACATCGAAGCAGCAACTAAAGCAATTGACGTTGCCACCACAGCTAATGTTCGCGTGCATACGTACTTGGCTGATAGCAAAGCCAAACCTGAGATTCGCCAGGGTAACGAAACTGAATACGAACGAGTCGCGTCAAGCACTGGTGGTCAATATTTTAACGCTCAAGCTTTGCAGGAAGGTTTCCAAGGCATGTTGGAACAGGTTATTTGTGCTAGTAGAGTGCCAACGAGTATATTTGAAGCTGAGCCATGCCCATGTACTAGGTTGACGGTGGAGTCTAAGGCTAAGTAACAAGCAAGTTTATTTTAATCAGTAGCCCTGAGCATGCTAGGGCTACTGATTGATGTTTACCGTGTACAGTGCACTAAAAAATAAACTGTCACGTGCCTAATTATTGCTTTCTAAAACATCTTAATTTGCTGTCATTGATTCTGGGTTTAAATTCAACCCTGAAAAAATTTATATTACAGTCGTTGGACTATGGAGTTGAATCTAATTTTTATAATATGTATCGAGAATGGCATTATTGATAGGGTTGTCGTACCATAAATTTAAACAAGACTTTTACGTTGATATATTTGACATATAGTTGCGTGCGTCAGTGCCGCGCAAGCGTCTTCCCAAAAATATCAGTTCCTTGTAATTACGCGATTTTGATTACTCCATAGCAAGATAAGATCTTCGACAATGATATCGTTAGTGGAGTCTTTACACATTATTGGTATGGCTGAAGCTTGGGCATTGCTATTCAAACTTCTAATTCTAGACGGAGACGGCTAATACCAAATAAGGCCAAGTTGAGTCTGGAAAATAGCGCCGATTGGTTAGTGCTGAGTAAAAAAACCTATTCGGGTTCAAACAAGTAAAGTCGTTGATTCAATCATAGTATTAATCGAGTTCCATTATTTCCATCCGATGGTTGGCATCAGGATTTTGTTCTGAAGGGCCTTGTGTTAACAAAGCGATACCGCTAGTTATTTCTTGATCACACAACCACTGAGTACAAAAACTATCCCAGTCAGCTAAGTCTTTTGCCACGAGTATTGGGGCTACACCATAAGAAAATTGTAAGGATTTACAGGTGGACTCGTTTGGACTAAATGCAGTAATCCAGACTGGTAAACGAAATTTTGCAATATTGCGCGCTGTGTCACCACTGCGGGTGGGCACTAAAACGGCCACGGGCTTAGCATGTTCAATCGAATATTGGACACTTGAAGCAATTAAATCTACGATGTTGTTTTTTAAAATTTTATTGGACTTTTTGAATAAAGCCAGCTTGGTTCGATACTTGGGACGACTAGGCTCAGTGACGGCGGCAATTTTTGCGAGCATTGCTGTGGCTTCAATTGGATACCTACCGACAGCAGATTCACCTGACAACATGACACAATCAGTTCCGTCTAAAATAGCATTAGCCACATCAGTGGCTTCTGCACGAGTCGGCCGCCGATGAACCACCATAGACTCTAACATGTGTGTGGCTGTAATCACGGGCTTCCCTAATTCGTTAGCTTGTTGCATTAATTTTTTTTGGGTAATAGCCATGGTTTCAATGGGAATTTCCACACCAAGATCACCACGGGCTACCATTATACCATCAGCAGTGTTAAGAATTTTTTCGATATTGTTAAGTGCCTGCACACGTTCTATTTTCGCTATAATAAATACTTGCTTATTCTGCTCTTTAATATATTGCCTAAGGCAATCAATGTCATTGGCATTTGCTACAAAAGATTGGCTTACTGCATCAACATTGTTTTTTAAGGCAAAATCTAAACATCTACGATCCTCATCAGTAAATGCACTCGTCCCTAATTCGATACCGGGAAAATTTAATCCCTTTCTTGAGCACAATTCGCCACCGACTAAAATCTGGCAATGAACATTTTGGTTTTCAATTGATTTTATTTTTAAATGTATATAACCATCATTGATAAATAACTCATCACCAGGTTTTACCACTTTTGGTAATTTATCAAAATTGACAGCAACACGTTGCTTATCTCCTATTATATCTTCAGTCGTCAATATGATATCTTCACCATCGATTAACTCGATAGGTTCTTCTTTCAACAAACCAATACGTATTTTAGGACCCGGTAGGTCAGCCATTATTGCGACACGAATATTGGTATTTTTAGATGCTTGGCGAATGTTTTCGATGATTTTAAGGTGATCATTGAAGTCACCATGGGAAAAATTTAGTCGTGCTACACTCATGCCCGCGTTTAACATTTTTTCCAAAATCGGTATGAAATTTGAGGTCGGACCGATAGTGCATACGATTTTGGTTTTGTTTTTGGTCGTGCTTGAGTTTTTCATCATTTTGACTGCCTTACATGGGTTACGTAAATCTTAATCATTTGTTAGTGGTGTTTTTTTGTCTCACGATGATTCCGATTATGTGTACTATGAATTTCCTTCGAAACAAGTTTGATTGTGATGCTGTCATTTCAACCCGTCTGAAACATCGAGATTTTCTCAGAAGCTCCCTAGTGTACTCTATGCAACAAATACTTTAAAATTCTACTTATATAATAACGATAGTCGTAGAGTGTGCGTGAGTTTATGTTATTACAGCATGAATTATCTCATACGCAATAATGAGGGTGATATGACGAATAAATATGATTTAATTGAACTGAAACGAAATCCGTTTCCCAGTGCCGCAGAAGATGTTGAGTCTGCTGAGTTAATGGTCGATACGCCGCAAACACAATCTTCTACCTATAGTTTGGCTTTTACGGATCAGGAATTCCTGTTGCGTGATGAATTACGCCCCGTACGACTCCAGTTGGAGTTATTAAAACCGGAACTTGTTCAGCAGGATGAAGGTATCGAGGCAACTGTGGTGATCTTTGGGAGTGCGCGTATTCCAGATCAAAAAACGGCTGAAATTCGATTAAAAAAATCGCAGAAATTGGCCAAAGAACATCCCGAAGACGTTAAACTACAAAAGCAGGTGGCTGTTGCTAATCGGATATTACATAACAGTTGTTATTACAATGAAGCACGTCAATTGGCTGAGATGATTGCGAAGAATAAACCTTTACCCGGACATTGTGAAATGGTGGTGATTACCGGTGGTGGTCCCGGTATTATGGAAGCTGCCAATCGCGGGGCGATGGAGGCGGGCGGCAAAAGTATTGGTTTAAACATCGTTTTGCCTTTTGAGCAGCGTCCTAATTCCTATGTAACACCGGCGTTGTGTTTTCAATTTCATTATTTTGCAATTCGTAAGATGCATTTTCTCAAACGTGCGAAAGCACTCGTTGCTTGTCCTGGTGGTTTTGGAACATTGGATGAGCTGTTCGAAACGCTTACGTTAATTCAAACAAGTAAAATTAAACCGGTGCCTGTCATATTGTTGGGTCGAGCTTACTGGCAGCGTATTATTAATTTTGAAGCATTGGTGGAGGAGGGGACTATTAGTGAAGAAGATTTAGCGCTTTTTGAATACGCAGAGACAGCCGAAGAAGCATGGCAGTCAATAAAATCGTATTATAATTTGTAATATATTCATGCTATAAATTTTATATTTTATTCCAATAATTTTTCAACACCCAGAATTAGGCCTGCGGTAATAATTGCGATTATTAATGTGCGAATGCCACTCCATAACCAAAATTGCCCATTGAGTCTTCCAATAAATACACCGAGTGAAAATAGTATGATAAAAGCAAATATAATTGATATTAATGATGCTTGAATTGGTAGCGTCACGCCCAGGTGACTTAACCAAATGGGTAAGATAATTAATAATGATATGATTAAAGGCGCTAAACTGTTTGCTGCGGCAATGAATATGGGGGCTAATTTCGCAGCTTGAGCGTGAGCGGAATCATTCATATTTTTGAGTAATGCTTGCTCAAGCTCATCTAATTCTTTTTTACGTTCTGCGGACTCACTAATATAAGCACTCACAAACCCACTGATTGTTAACGCAATTGCAGTTCCAAAACATGCTGTAATGATGATGGTTGTAGATGTTGTATTGCTGCCATAAAAACCGATGATTAGTCCTAACATTGCAAGAGCACCATCAAAACCATTTGTTACAAAATAGCGCCTAGCAATATCACCTGTACTAGCGAGTTTAAACAAAAAATGTATTTTATTAAACATGAATATTTTGAATTTTTAGCGAATCAAACGTTACAGTTATTGACCGAACTTACTTCTACTTCGTCAATACTATGTACCGAACCTCCGAGTTTGATGATGGTTTTTTCAATGGAAGAATAAGATATATCTATACCATCGATATAAATAACAATAGTCTCTGTTTTTTCGTCCACTTCAACAACCGTAATTTTGACTCGACTATTGTCACACTGATTTGCAATAGTGTCAGCAAATTCTAAAATTGACGGTTGATGGGGTTTTAGAACATCAAGAACAATTCGCCTAAGTGATGACATTAACTCATTCCTTATAGAATATTATTTTACTGATTGGGCCTTTATTTATTATTTGATAATTTTATCAAGATGTTATCATTTATATAAGAACTTATTCTAATAATTTATTCATGAATTTAAATAATTGGACTTTCAGGATGAGTAGAAGGCGTGTCATCTGGAGTATGCTCTTCCTGGAATTCATCTACCTTTGTTTCAATCGCATTGATATCTTCAAAGCGAGCAATATGGTATATCGCATCACCCTCGTTAACTAATGGTAAGTTTGTACGGCCAATTACTATTCCGTTATAGGGTGTTAATATTTGAGACTCTGTTTCACCAAATGGGTCAGCTACGATGCCAAGTAAGGTATCTTTTTTAACTCTTCCTCCTAAAGGCACCATTGCTCTTAGTATACCACTTTCAGGTGCACGAACCCAGGAGCTTGAACGAGCAACGATAGGATCCGATGTTTTTTTACTTTTACTGCGGCTCGCTGGTAACATTTCCAAATCGCGCATAACGTTGAGAATACCTTGCACACCAGCGCGGATTGAAACTTCATCAAATCTCAGTGCTTCTCCAGCTTCGTAAAGTAACATGGGTATGCCATGCTCAGCAGCTGCTTCTCTTAAAGAACCATCACGAAGGTTGGATGAAATAATAACTGGTACATTAAAAGCACGCGCAAGTTTTTCTGTTTCTGCGTCGTCCAAATTCGCTCTGATTTGAGGTAAATTATCTCGATGAATCGCACCGGTATGAATATCAATACCATGCGTACTTTTTGTGACAATTTCTTGCATAAAAAGATTCGCAATCCTACCCGCTAATGATCCTCTTTCGCTTCCGGGAAATGACCGGTTAAGATCACGACGATCTGGTAAATAACGCGAATGATTGATGAATCCATGTACGTTGATAACTGGCAGTGCAATGATGGTTCCTCTAAGCCTTTTTAAAGCGGGTAACTTTAATAAACGACGAATGATTTCAACACCATTGATCTCATCACCATGAATAGCAGCACTAATAAAAAGCCTAGGGCCAGGCTTTTTGCCCATCACAACATGTACGGGGATGTTCACTGGCGTATGAGTATATAATTTACCAGCAGGTAAATCTAAAGATGTACGTGTACCAGGTTGAATGGTGATACCGTTTATCGTTAGAGTCTCTTTTGTCATTCTGTTTAACCTTTACCTCGTGTCTTAGTTTTATGGGGTTTTGCATTTTTTTCGATGAATTCAATAATCATTCCCGCAACATCTTTACCTGAGGCAGATTCAATTCCTTCTAAACCCGGTGAAGAATTGACTTCCATAACCAGTGGGCCACGTTCTGATCGCAGTAAATCAACGCCGGCAACATTCAACCCCATAATACTTGCGGCTTTCACGGCTGTTGCCCGTTCTGTTGGTGTGATTTTTATCAGGGATGCACTACCACCACGATGGAGGTTGGATCGAAATTCACCAGCTTGTGCTTGGCGTTTCATCGCTGCTACCACTTTGCCTCCGACGACTAAGCAGCGAATGTCAGCTCCACCGGCTTCTTTGATATATTCCTGTACCATGATGTTCGCTTTTAAGCCCATAAAAGCTTCAATAACACTTTCAGCTGCTTTTTTGGTTTCTGCTAATACAACACCAATTCCTTGAGTACCTTCGAGCAGTTTAATCACCAACGGTGCGCCGCCGACCATTTTAATGAGATCAGGAACATCATCTGGATTGTTGGCAAATCCAGTATTTGGCATGCCAACACCTTTACGAGAAAGCAATTGTAAGGATCGAAGCTTGTCTCGTGAGCGGCTGATTGCGACCGATTCGCAAAGTGGGTATGCGCCCATCATTTCAAATTGTCTGAGTACGGCTGTGCCATAAAAAGTGACCGAAGCACCTATACGAGGGATAACAGCATCAAAGTTTGGTAAAACCTCTCCTTTATAATGTACGCCGGGTTTGCTTGATACGACATTCATATAACAACGTAACGCATCTAATACAACGGGTTCATGCCCGCGTTGCTCACAAGCCTCAATCAAGCGTCGAGTGGAATATAACTTTTTGTTACGAGATAATATGGCAATTTTCATTTTAACCGTCCTCTATTTCTGTAATGACATCATCTTCATTAGTTAGGTCTGAGTTTTGACTTCCTAAAAGATAGGACTCGCTGGGATTGACGATTAGTCTTTTTTCCATCGCTCTTCGACCCAATAACATACGATATCGCATATTGTCCCGATTAGTTAGTGTTAGTTCGATGGGGGCCTCTTGTTCTCCTATGATGAATTGAGTGGCAATGACAAAACGTTTTTCACTGTGTCCCCCAGAATCCGTTACAGTACGCTCATCAAGTACTTTTGATTCACAGTGAACGATAGTCTCTGTTTCATCTTGGTTTGGATGCATACCAAATCGAACCCATAGCTCATCATTTTTGGTGAACTGAGTGACATATGAAGCATGTAGGCAAGAGGTTTTTGCCCCAGTATCAATCTTTGCTTTAATCCAAGGTAGTCCCAAATTTGGCAGTAAAACCCATTCTCGCCAGCCAACAGTTATCAATTCGTTGTTCACTTACCAGTACCTCCAAGAACCCATTAAAACCAATCATTAAAACCAATTTTTTCGTTTAAAATAAATGATCATTCCGATTACTATTGCTGCCATTATTCCCCACGCCATAGGATATCCATAATACCATGTTAATTCAGGCATCGCCCAAGGACTGTTGGAATGATTGAAATTCATACCGTACAAGCCGACGACAAATGTTAGTGGTATAAATATGGTAGATATCATTGTTAATATCCGCATAATTTCGCTCAAACGGTGGCTCGCAGAGGAAAGATAAACATCAACTAAACTACTGGACATTTCCCGAAAGTTTTCCAAGATATCTAAGATTTGTATTGTATGATCGTAACAATCTCGTAAATACACTTGGGTTCCTTCATGAATCAGTGAGCTTTCGTTACGTATTAAATTTCCCAATACATCGCGTTGCGGCCAAAGGCTTCGTCTTAGTAACAAAAGTTCTCTTCGAATTAGGTGAATTTCGGCGAGTGTTGATTGTTTAGGACGTGTGTTTATTAACGCTTCTTCAATGATTTCCATTTGTTCACCAAAGTCTTCTAACATAGGATATCCTTGGTCAATAACTAAATCCAGAATACTGTAAAGTAAATAATCTTCTTTATTGTGGCGAATGCGACCCGTTTTTTTTCTCAAACGATTCCGAATTAAATCAAACGCTGACTGTTCACTAACATGAAAACTGATTAGAAAATTCTGTCCAAGAAAAATGGATATCTGTTCAATCACAACATTATTATCTTTTTTACTTGGAATCGACATGATGATAAATAGTGAATCATCAAATTCTTCTATTTTTGGGCGTTGACCTTTGTTAAGTACATCTTCGAGTGCCAAAGGATGAAGTCCAAATACATTTCCAATATTTTTTAACGTTTCAGCTTGCAACGTGCCTTCAACGTGAATCCAAGTAACGTTTCCCTTTTGGAGGTATTGTTGACAATCCTCAGTGGAAGCAGATTCAATTTCTACCAATTCGTTACTATTATAATCGATCAATTGGATTTTATAACTTTCCGATGTTGCATCCTCATCACTAACAAGCGTGCCCGGTGGTGTACCTGGTGGATGAAACGTTTTGTCAAAGTAATCCATTTTAACCTCTTATTATTTGCTTATTAATAGTCGGTAGCATAGTATAAAACTAATATTTTCACTTTCCAGGATTTAAAAGGTTGGGGGAAATATCAGTATTGTCTACTACTGATCGAATATGTAAATCACGTTGTGGAAACGCAATTTCGATGTTTTCTTTCCTAAATGCTTCATCGATTTGCATCAGTAAATTATGCCTAGTAGAAACACGCATATCTGAATTAGGAAGAAAAACCCGAAGTTCAAAATCCAACGTGCTTTCACCGAATCCTGCAAAAAATGCCTCTGGTTCAGGGTCTTTCATTACAAGTTCATTTTCATCTGCAATTTTTAAAAGAACATCATGCGCTTTAGTTGTGTCTGAGCCATAAGCAATACCAATTGGTATAACGAGGCGGATGATCGTATCAGATAAAGTCCAGTTAATTACTTGACCTGTAACGAATTCTTTATTTGGAATGATTAACTCTTTTCTATCCCAATCGATAACGGTAGTCGCTCTCATTTTTATTCTAGAAACTCTCCCACTAATATCTCCAACTGTAATTGCATCTCCTACACGAATCTGTCTTTCGATTAAGATAATAATTCCTGATACAAAATTAGCAAAAATTTCTTGTAAGCCAAAGCCTAGTCCAACTGTGACTGCTGCCGCAAGCCATTGTACTTTAGACCAACCAACACCAATTGCGCTGAAAGTCAGTAATATGCCTATAATAACAATTATATATCGCGCAATTGTCGTAATACCGTAGCGAGCACTTGGTGAAAATGGCAAGCGTTGTAATATGGCAATTTCTAAAAGACCGGGTATATTTGTGCCTATCAAGGTTGTTATTAGTAATATCATTAGGGCAGTTAAGCCATTCGCTAATGTTATTGTCGTTGTAACAATTTCCCCATCAGGCGACGTTGCGGTTGAATTCCATAAAGTCACATTTTGCAACATATTTAGTGCTGGAAGTATGTCTGACCATAGCAAATACAGGCCAATTATTACTGCAAATCCTGTGAAATTGTTGAGTAACTTTACAGTTTGTTGACTGATATGGTTGACATTCAGTTCAATTTCTTCAGTTGGTGGTAAGCTTGAAAAATCTGTGGTCGAGCCCGTACTTTCAAGTTCCGTGAATGAGGAAATTTTTTTGCGAGCTTGTTCTAGTGCAAGTTTTCTTTGAACTATGTTAAGCCATCTTATGAGAAATTCGTGGATAATTATTGCGGCAATGACTATCCAACAACTGGAGATAAGTAAAAGCATTAACTCAGTCGCTGTGTACAAATAACCCGTTATTGCTGAAATTGATAAAGCAAGTGGTAACATTACTGCTGCGGGAAGCCAAATGTAACGAGTTCGATTTAACCAGCCATCTTTATGTTGCTGCAATTCATCTTTGAATAATCCATTTTTTGGGTTAATTAACTTATAAACTAATCCTGTAAACAATAAGGTTATGCAGATGAATGAAAGCCTCCCCATACTATCAAAATGTAATTGATTAGGTTGGTTATTTGTCATTTGCAATATAAAGACAAAGGGGATTATCAAAGGAGAAAACCAAACTAATTGGCGCTTAATCAATATAAGCGTATTTTCTTTCCAACGAAAGTGGGATTCTGCTAATCCTGAATCACGAACTATTTGCATAAAAAGAAATACGAAGAATAAGACGTTTGCCGTAGAAAATAAACCTTCAGCAACTGCTCGTGTAAAAACATCTGCTGTTTGTGAATTACTGATACTTAAGGCAATAACCCAAAGCAATGATGGCCAATATGCGGCTAGTAATAGTGTTAGTAAGCCCGCTAATATTGATTCACTGAATTTTGCCAAGCTAAGCTTGGTTTTATAACGACCAAAATGTTTTAATTGCTTTACATGTAAATGTCTAACAAAAAATACTGAAATGAATATTAAACTAAGTAGTATCGTTGAGAACAGATTGTTTTTTGCAATACTTAACATGTGATTGAAAGTGACTATCCACGCATTAGGATTCAGTAACCAAGTCAATGATTTAACACTCTGAATTATATCTTGATGGGAGAGAACCTGAGAGCTCTTTACCCACAATATTCGTTCATTAATGTAAGTGTTGTATTCAGCAATTAATTTGACGTAGTCCTTTTCTTTTTCATAAAGGGGAATTAGTATTTTTTCAAAATAACTGTCATAAGTTTTGAGTATGTTTGGTAAAAATAGATTTTTTCTATCTTCTAAAATTTGTAGTAATTGTTTTTCTATTTTTGCTTGCTCTGATTTATCGGGTAATGAAACTGTGCTAAGCAAGGCATTCACTTCGCTAGTAATGTTAACTAAATCTAACGATTGATCTTCAAGCTCAATTCGTCTCAATTGTATTTGTTCAATTTCCTTCCTTCTTTCTTTTAAACGCCGTGAGTAAGTTGATAAATCGGGGAGCTGATTTTTTGCATTGCGTAGACGAATGCCAATAGTTTCAGAAAGTCCTGTTGAACTAATCTTATCTTTTATCGTGTTAAAACTTTGAAAATATCGCTCATGTTTTTGATCAATTGTTTGCTTGTCCGTACTTAACGCGGTAATTTTAATCGATATATCAGCACTCTCAGCTGCTAAGGCATGGTTGATTTTTAAAACTTCTTGTAAGACAGGGTGAGATGTATTTAATGTTTTTCTAGAGTTTTCTGCTGAAGTGACGGAGTCTGTGGCAGCTTTGGTGCGTGCTAAATTGAGTTTTTCTTGAATATTAGAGACATTTTTTTCGTAATTGAATACATTTTTTTCGGCGAGTTGCCGCTCATCACGCAGAATATCTCGACGAATATCAAAGCTGCGCTGCTCCCATTCCAGTTCTAAAAGCTTCTGATTGATATTTAGTAACTCAACATTTGTGTTTAAATTCGATCTAATGGGTTCAGATGTGCCTATTGAATTAATGCTAGAATCTATGGGTTTGTTTTGTTTAAGCTCTAAAAGCCGTTTATTTAATTGTGAGATCTCTACGACTATTTTTTCTCTTCTGTCGTTTAATTTATTTAGCTGTTGTTCTAGATCATTTCGATTAGTTCTCTCATTTTCTAAATCCAGTACCAATTGATTATTGAAACTGTTTAATTCGTCAACTGTGGATCGATTCAAATTTGGAAGGTCTACATTTTCTACAGATTCTGTCATTTTTTTTTGGATTTCTGCTGTTAACTTGTCAGCATTTTCTAAACTGTTCGCATACCTTATTGTAAGATCAATTGACTGATTGACTTGCTCTAATTGCTGATTGCTTTTTTCCAGCGCATCCTTTGTTAATGACTGGAATTCGTTCGGCGTTTTAATTTTACGCAATTGTTGCAGTGATATCGTTACTTCTTTTGATAAACGGCTAGACTCTTTTTGATGATCTGAAATAATTTGGCTCAGTAACGAGAACTTAGAATCCATACTTCCAGCTTCTTTTGCAATCAAGTTAAATGTTGTCAACAGGGAAAGCAATAAGATGCTTAATAGTAGAAAATTTTTGAAACTCATTATTTTGTTGCAATGGTTGGTTTCTTCGATAAACATAAGATTTTAACAGTGCCTCTTTACAGTTGAAAATTTGCCATTCATTAAATGACATAGATAGAACCGTAATAAAAATACAATGAACATTTGACGTTAAATTATTTCTTTTTTAGAACCGTCACTAACGCAAGATTTAGTTATATGGTCAGTCTCTAGCTTTATCGCATATTAGATATGCGTTGATTGTTTTTTGGTCGAAGGGGGTGTATTTGATCCCATATGGTATAATACAGAGAAATATGACCTGAAGGTATAACTTTGTTATCTAAAATTAACCACAAAATTATACACTTGCTTTACTCTCTCAATGAACACTCTAGGATTGTTCAATTACTGCGAGCATTGTATTGCACAATTCTGGAAGTCAATAGTGGTTACCTTAATTTACAAGCAAAGAGTCTGGTATACACGACGCTAGTAAGCTTGGTGCCAGTTTTAGCTATCAGCTTTTCACTACTGCAATATTTTGGTGTGCATAATCAAGTCGCCCCCATGTTAGATAATGTGCTAATGCCTCTGGGTGAAAAAGGACAAGAAATAGGTAATTATATAATTAACTTTATTGATAATGTGGATATTGGTCTCTTGGGAACCGCAGGCACAATAGTCCTTTTGTATACCGTGATTAGCACAATTATTCAGATTGAAGAGACCTTGAATCATATTTGGAAGACCAACACTAATCGGTCTTGGTTACGCAGAATATTTTACTATCTAACCGTCATTCTATTTGCGCCTTCGCTCGTTTTTATTGCACTATTATTAACCGCCAGTTTAACCAATACCGCGGTTGTACAAAGTCTTATTAGTATTGAGCCTTTTGGTACCTTGTATTTGACGATAGCAACAATAACGCCCTATATAAGTGCAATTATTGCATTCACACTCGTCTATAAATTTCTACCAAATACATATGTCAGTTTTTATGCCGCATTGCTTGGCGGTTTTTCAGCTACCCTAGCTTGGAAAGGGGTTGGTTATGGGTTTGCTGTATTTATTAAAAATTCATCAAACTATGACATGATATATTCGGGTTTCGCTGCACTGATTATTTTCTTATTCTGGTTATATATTAGTTGGTTAATATTTCTACTGGGTGGGCAGTTATCTTATTCATTTCAGAATGTCCAGGTTTTTAGAAATATTGCCGTTCGACATAGTGATTAATGCAGAAGTAAAAAAATAACTTTCGGAACTGGATGCTGATAATATGGCGTTACTTAAATAAAATGAGTTATAGGGTATATCAATGAAATTAAAGTTTATACTAATTCTAGCGTTTCTATATTACTTTAGCTCTAGCGTTGTAGCATCTCAGGAAATAGTTGGTTGGGTAGAAAATGTTTTACTCACGGATGATAATTTGATGGTTAAAGCAAAAATCGATTCCGGCGCTCGAAACTCATCGCTACATTGTGTATGTAAAGCAGTAGAAAATCAAAAAGGTGAAAAATGGGTACACTTAAAGATTACTAATTCCGATGATGAAACGATTGAATTAGATAAGAAAGTGATACGCCAAGCAAAAATCAAGCGACATGATGGAAGGATGCAAATTCGAGACGTGATAAAACTCAATATCGGTTTAGGATCAGTTAAAAAAGAAGTTGAAGTAAATTTAATTGATAGAACTGGATTAAATTATCAATTACTCATTGGCCGAAGTTACTTAAAAGGTGATTTTTTAATTGATACCAGTCGCAAATTTATACTCAATCCTAAAGTCAAATAGTTCAAACTTCATCTTACAATAGGTATTCTTAATCGAAGTAAGTGCAGATATTCAGTTATTTAACCCGAAGAGATAGATATCATCCTTTGTCGATCTTGCTAGAGAATGTGTGCACCAGAAACTTATCGCGTTTTTGCGACATTCAATAATACAAATGATTACTTTAAGCCAATTCAGGTAATGAGTTCGCAGTAAGGGAGAAATAAAAAGTAGCTCCTTGTCCTGGTTTACTTTCGGCCCAAACATGTCCGCCATGACGTTTTATTATTCGCTGAACTGTAGCCAAACCAATACCTGACCCAGTAAATTCTTGTTCTGAATGCAATCGTTGAAATACTCTAAATAATTTATCCTTGTATTTATCATCAAATCCAGCGCCATTATCCGAGATTGCATATATCATTCTATCATTTTGTAAAAAACATTTAAAATCAATGAGTGTGAGCTCATTTGTGGAAGTAAATTTCCAGGCATTTGCAAATAGGTTTTGCAACGCGATCGAAAGTAATCGTTGGTCGGCTAGTGTACTAACATCGTTTTGAATTCGAAATTCACATTTTCTATCTGGCTTAATCTCTTTTAGTGAACAAGTTATGTCATTGCACATTGCTGACATATTGACTTTTGTAATCGTTAAATCTGTATGTGATACTAATGAGAGCGCAATAACATCATTAATAAGAAAGGACATATGTTTTCCAGAACGTATTATCCGATCCAAATAATCTAGTTCTTCAGTATTCAGTTTTTGTCCCGCATCTTCTTTTATTAACTGACTAAAACTAACAATCGAGCGTGTTGGAGAACGTAAATCATGCGACAATGAATAACCAAATGCTTCTAATTCTTTGTTTGCCTCTTCTAGTTCAGCATTTGAGTGTTTTAAGGAATTCTCGAACATTAAACGCTGAAAAATAACCGCATTTAAAAACAGTGTCGTGAGCGTTGCAATAGCAATAAACAATTGCAACTCTATTAATGATTCATTGATCGTTTTTCCTAAAAAAACACCCTCACCAGCAGCTGTTTTCGCAATGGCAATGACGGAGATCAAACTCACAACAGCAAATGAAATTAATACACCGTAACGTAATGATGTCCAAATCAAAATGGGAAAGACTAATAGAATCGGAAGATAAGTAGGTAACACATCATATGAGTTAAAACCCACATAAAATAACACTGAAGTGATAAGTAATATAATTATAGATTCTGGCCATAGTTTGTTTCTATTTTGCTGGCTCAATGTTTTCGAAGTCAGAGCTAAAATCAAAGGAGCAACAACCAATATACCTACGCCATCACCTACAGTCCAGGTAATCCAGGTGTAAGCAAAATCGCTCCAAGGAATAACATTCCCAAGACAAAGCCCCGTCACACCAAATGATGCGCTGATGATTGATCCTGTGATAACCGCAAAGATAATAAATCTAACGATGCCTTTTTCGGTAACCACAAAATCAGATGTATAGTTACTGCGTTTTATCATATATGCACCAAACAAGGCACATAAGGTGTCGCCAACGGCATTAAAATTAGCGGCGATTAGAAAATTAACAAAGGTGGAGACATCTGAAAAATCAGCATATGCCCAACTGTTACCAACAATTGCACCAAGGTAAATCCCTGGCCAAATTTGATAACCTTTGAGAAGAACTGCACAGAGAATGAGACCTGCAGCCGGCCAAAATGGCGTTACACTGCCAGGTGGTATGGCCACATATTGACCTGCACGTGCTGCGACAAAATAAAACAATACCAATAGTGCGATATCTCGCCACAGGGTTGCGCTATTTGAATGATTGGTCTTATCCATCTAAAAATAGAAGCTGTATACATTGGCCGAAGGGTACGTCAAGCGTAGGGTATGATTACCCAAAAAGCAAATACTGTAAACTTATCAAATTTAAATGGGTAATAGCAATGTAATTGAAGCATTTTGAGAAGTTAAGATTTTAAGGCAGTTCTCAATTTGGGTTTTATCTATGTATTTTGGGTGTTGTTTACGGTGAAGCAAGATAAATTGTTTGATCCAAAAAAAAGTAATCCGACAGTGTTTCTAACTACACTTAAGTAGCATACGGTCTATTAGTTTTGGCTTGCTTATATGTTGGGCAGTTACTCATAAATTATCTGCTTAAATTCGTTATAATCTATCAGAGTCAATATAATAAGTGGAGAATTGTTGTGGGTACATATATTCCAGTATTGCTATGGTTCTTAAGTGCAATGATTTGTCTTTACATTGCAAGATCTCGTCATGTAGAGATAACCTTATTTCGGAAATTAATGGTTATTTTTTTAGGCCCACTTGCCATACCTCTAGTGTTTTTTACGAAAACAGAAAAGACGACTAAAGATGATAATGAAACTCTGTAGAGAGAAGGAATATACAAAGTGATTACTATCATGATTCACGCAAAAGTAAAGCAAGAAATGCTTAATAATTATCTTGATTTATTAAAGGTAATTTCAAAAAAAGCCACAAAAAAAGGGTGTCTAAATTACACATTTAACCAGCGCAAGGATGAACCAACAGAATTTGTGTTATATGAGCAATGGGAGAGTCAGGAAGATCTAGAAAACCATTTTAACGAGTTATTCGAGATTCTGGGTCCAGCCAAAAATGGTGACCCAATACCAGAAAAACTGATGGACATGTATGAAAAAGCGACTCCCATTTTTTACAACATTATTGACTAAGACCTAGACAATAACAATCATGAAGCGACATAATTCATATATATGATTGAATTCGCGCTTTGGATATAGCTATATGTTTTTTTATCTTAGTTAATAGAATTCAATGTGCTTTTATATTGGGTGATAGAGCTATATATAACAGTTTAAGTACTTGATATCAGGTGTCACGATCATTTTGCTGTTATGTGTAGAAGAAAATGATTTATACGGAAAATTGACAATGACAATAAAAAATATATTTATGGTTAAGAATGAAATAGGACTTATAAAACAATGACGCCCATAGAAATCACAGAAAAATATATGGAAATATTATATTCTACTGGCCGACTAGAAAATTTAAAGGAGTTACTTTCTGATGAATTTTATTTTAAAGGTCCTTTTTACGAATTCAACTCCGCTGATGATTATGTAGAGTCATTAATGTCAGATCCAGCGGTAAATTTTTCTTATTCAGATGAAAAGTTCTATACCAATAAAAATTCAGTATGTTTAATCTACAAATTTTTTAAGCCAGGTGTAACAACACATATGGCTCAAGAATTTGAAGTAATAAATGGTAAAATTACTAAAATATTACTCATTTTTGATTCCGGAGTGTTTAAAAGTTAGTAGATAAGCCATGCTTAAATTACACACAAAAAACGAATAACAGGTTCCTGGGTCTTGTTTATGACGATGCCATTTTTTAATAGAGAATTTTACTTATGAAAATTAAATTGTCGATTATTGCAGACGCAATTGACTTACAAACAGAAGAATCACAATCTTTTTTCAAAATTTCTTCGGGTGAAGTTGTTCTGTTTACTGATGATGAAATTCTAGCAGCTGAGAGTAATGAGGACATTTCTGAACAACATGAATGGTATAAAGAGGTAGTTGAAAAAGCAAAAAATTTTTTGGAAAATGAGCATGATTATATTCCATTACCATCTAAATACGATTTTCATGAATATTCTATTATGGAGAAATTTGTTCTTACATTACCAAATGAAGAACAAAAGAACGAATAATATTCAATGATAAAAAGAAAAGGAGCGTTCTCAAACTTCAAGCAAGGTTTAGAACGTTTTTTATTGATTGACTCATGGTATGAATACAAAAATCATGCACTTGTTAACTTTGCTAAAGACTGGTGTGAAGCAAATAATATTGAGGTCGAGTTGGAAAAATGAAATATAAAACTAATGACAGGATCTCTGAGCAGTTTGACTCGTTTTACAGAACACGACATTCTGCATGCTAAACGAGCCTCAAGTACCTATCTCAATCTCGGGTGTAATTGGTTTGGATTGAAAAATCGTTGATATATCATTGATAATTATCTTCTATCTCCCCTAAAGAAAGTTTACGAGTAAATTCAATAGGGGAGTGTGAATTTCGATGATTTAAATCGAAATCTATTAATAAAAATAGATTATAAATAAAATAAAAAATATTTATTTATCGGGTGATTGAAAAATTAATAAGAGACCCGATAAATTTGAGAACTTTTAAAATATTTATTTGTCTTTAAAAGTAGTCAGTAATGCTAGTGATTATTAAATACACATTAGAACTAGAGACTTGTTTTTGTTTAGTTATTTAAGGAGGATAAAATGAATACAAACAATCTCATTTCCCGAATCGATCTATTATTTAATATAAAGACATTTTGTAGTTGGCGTACATTTGCCATCTTGCCGGCATTGGTTTTGTCCTTATATCCATTTATGTTTAATTTTTCACCAGATCATTGGTTGATACCATTACTTGGCATTATGTGTTTTACAATGGTACTGTCAACATACTATAGGGAAGACGTTGGGAACCGTTTGAACCTGAAAAGAGGTTTTAATTCAAAGGCTGTTATTGACGATCTCCATAATACAATAACGCCAGTGATTGTCACACAGTTTGGAAAAAGTAATCCTGCAAATCAATGTCAAGTATCTACCGTTGCATAATTCATGTTGGGTAAATTAAATTTAGAGTATTATTTACTGGTGCACTATTTAAGCGCGCCAGTAATATCAAGAAATATAAGAGGTTTATGATGGAACATTCTTTTGAATTTTTATTGAACAATATTCCACTGCCTACATTTATTGTAAATGATGTGGGTGAAATTATTTCATGCAATGAAAGCGCAAATAATCTAATAAATGTGTCTCAATTTGATTCAAATATGTCAATAGAATATCTCTTTGATTTAACAAGTTGCAACAAACTAAAAGGCGTCATTTCAAAATCAAAAGATACTAAAATATCAAATCCATATTCTGCTACGCTAATGAAGTCGGAAAATAACAAAAATATTCAAGTTGAAATTAACTGTAAAAAAATTCAATCAGGCACTGATGACTTATGGATATTTATCATATCTGAAATTGATAAATGGACTAGAGAGATAGCAGAATTAAATGTTCGGGCAACAAAAGATGAATTAACTTCGATAAATAACCGTTGGAGTTTTTTCAAGGCAATGGATGCAGAAGTCGCAAAAGCAAAACGATTTGATCATTCAATCGCTCTTCTGTTATTCGACGTAGACCATTTTAAGGATATTAATGATACTTATGGACACCTCATAGGTGATGAGCTTTTAAAGCATTTTACAAGTAAGGTGACACCATACCTAAGAGAAAGTGATGTTTTTGCGCGTTTAGGTGGTGATGAATTTGCTTTATTAATGCCACAAACCTCAATAAATCAAGCAGGTGAAGTGGCGCGGCGGATTCAGAATCAAGTGAACATTTCTTCATTTTATACTGATGGACAAAAAATAGAACTCAGCATTAGTTCTGGCGTCGCAGCTGTTTCAGGAAAAAAAGTTACCAAAAAAAGATTACTAGAATTAAGCGATGCCGCGCTATATAAGGCAAAATTTTCAGGAAGGAATAAAGTGGAAGTAGAATGGTTAAATACAGCTTAGCTAACGTTGATAATCCGAAGATTTTTAGCCACTTTTTTAATCTTATTAAGATATAGTAAGACTCACGGCTTTGAATTAAGTAATTTCTGATTCGACGACAGCTTTATTTTTTTTAGTCTTCGCTTTTTTAGGTTCGAGCATCCAATTTAATCCGATTTTTTGCATCCACTTTTGCCCTTTGTATAAACTAATCATAATGACAAAAGCTGCTGTTATTAAATGGACTTCAGGATAACTGACTATCCATAAACCTACTAAATTCATTTGAAGGACAGTAGCTACGATGGCTGCTACGATAAATGTCCAGAGCAGTCGTATCATAGCAATTTTAACTCCGTCGGAATCAGCCAGACGATAGATTTGATCAATCATAAAAGTTAAGATAACAATCGGCAATAAAACGATACTGCCATCCGGTGCCAAGCCATAATGCACCATAAGTGAAACGCTAAATATCATGGATATTGCTACCAGAATAAAGACGATTGTTAGTCTTGATACGCGGTTCAATTCAAATTTTGTGGTGAAAAAACGACCGACAATACCTATCAGTGTGACAATACAAAGAATAATACTTGCGGATTTCCAGCCTACGTGAATCAATGATAGTGCTAAGAAGGTTGGTGTAAATGTGCCGTAAACATTTGGGCCAATTACTTGCCGAATTAAAACAGTAATTAGTGCCCCCAATGGTAGCAGAAGCAAAAGTGCTAAAGTCAGTCTCGTCGACAAAGAAAGTCGGTTTAAATCCAATATATCAACAAAACGTTTTTCACCAAGGTTAGTAAAATCGATTGTAGTATCACGCTGAGTTACTTCTAAATATTTTTGCTTCAGTTGAATTGGCTCTGGCAGAATAAGAAACGAATCTCCATTTTTACGAATAGGCAAAAAATTTGGGGGTACTTCTGATACATATCCCTCACTTGGATCATAGGATAACCATTTGTCGTTAATATTTATTTCCATCCAATAATGAGGTTGCATGTCATTTTCTTCTTCGAGTATTAAACCCATGACAATTCTTGCTGGAATTTTAACAGCGCGAGCTAACGTGGTTAACAACCGAACTTTGCCAAGTACGCTTGCTTCCTTAAAACGAATCACATCAAATACACTATCCAAATTGCTTTGGCTATCCGTTCTTATTTTAGTTGTGCAATAATCAAATAAGGCATTAAACACTAAACCGGGTTCTTCAACATCGTTTAGAAAGGCGTTTGCTAATTCTTGAATATCTTCATGATTTGATGGGATTGACTCTAACGGTGTTGTGTATATCTGACGACGCTCTGCATTCAGTTCGTCTTTTTTCTTAATAAAGTGAGAAATGCCAACCGGGCTTACACGTACAACAAAATTAACATCTAATCCAATATCTTTCTGCTGAGTAGTTCGAGCAATAATTTCGCGCGTACCATCTTTTTTTGAGCGACTACGCCCTATGTTTACTCCTTGTAAGGCGATGTTTTGAGCAAGTACTTGGGTAAACTGGGTGTCTATGGGAGTGGCTAAGCGTATTTCAGACTCAGACATATTACTTGTTAATTCAAACGACCAAGTTAGCTCCCAAAGGCTATCACCTACAGGCACACTATCTGAGTCATTTAACGCAAATCTAATTGAAATGGATGCTATGCTTAATATAATGAGAATAATACTGAAAACAAAAGCTTTGTTCATGGTGGAATTCTATCAACTAGATTGGTGGAATAAGATTATCTTAAATGATTGATATAGTATATCCCACTTACACACTCACTTCTCATGAAATAGGGTTATAGTGTCTAACTTAAAAACAATCTGATAACCAGTAAAATTGGTTAGGTGGAATAACCAATTGGTCTTTAAACATAGCTGGAAAATCGCTGGAATAAAGATCCTTGATTTTTCCGTAACCGATAACGGATTTAATATTTGGATGATTTAATTCAAGATATTGTGGGTTAACATCGAAATTACAAATAACTAATACGCGACCTGTTGGGCGGGTTAAGTTAAATCGTGAGAAGATAAACAAATGAGGATTATCCGTTTGAATCAATTCTCGATTATTAAAATCAGCAAAAGCAGGAATTTCTTTTCGAATTGAAATCATTTTTTTTAACGAACTAAAAATACGATGTTCAATGGTCCCTGATTGATGTCGTTTTTCAGCTTTCTCCCAATCGAAGTTTGGCCGGTGTGCCCAACGACTGTCATGTGCTTTGTGTTCGTCATCCACATAATGGCAGTCATTAAGAGTGCCGATTTCATCGCCGTAATACAGCAATGGAATACCACCAAATGATAGAATGAGACTGTGTAACAATAATATTCGTTTAATCGCAAAATCAACATTTTGTTCATTATTCGCTTCAACAGCTGCCTCTAGACCAATTAAAGAGGCAAGTGAGCCAGATATTCGCGCATCTCCCGTTTTAACATTTTCCCCAAAAGGAATTCCTCTCGCGACTGAATTTTCAAATTTACCGGTGTAATAATCGATAAGAAATTTTCGATGTTGTCGAGGATCATAACCGACAGTAAAAATATCGCTGTCATCGTAACCTAGACCAATATCATCATGGCAACGAATATAGTTTAACCAGGTAGCGCGTTCTAATTTATCGGGAAGGCTTTTTAAGCCTTGATAAAGGAGTTTCGCATTTCGGGTGGCATTGGCATCCCATAATAGCGCCATAAAAGTTGCGTTATAAGCAATTTCACATTCTTTGGCATTAACCGCGTCCTCACCAAAATATTTAATTATTTCAATAGGAGCTACAATCGCTTCTGCTATAAATAAAACGCCTGGTGCGGTTACTTGGCAACAATCTTTCATCAGTTGTAAAATTAAATGTGCTTCTCGTTCATTTTGGCAAGTACTGCCAATTTTTTTCCATAAAAAAGCGACGGCGTCCAAACGTATAATATCGGCGCCATGGTTTGCCCAAAATAATATTATATCGATCATTTCTATGAATACAGAAGGATTACTATAATTTAGATCCCATTGGTAATCATTAAATACCGTCATTACCCATTTTTCCATTTCTTCATTCCAGGTAAAATTACCTGGTGAGGTCTCTGGAAAAATTTCAGGCATGGTTTCTTCGAACATATCTGGAATTTCGCGATTATCAAATAAATAATAATAGTCCTGATAGCTTTCGTCGCCTTGACAGGCGTTCTGGGCCCATTTATGTTCATTGGATGTATGATTAACGACAACATCTAGCGTTAATAAAATATCACGTTTTTCAAGCTCTTTACTGAGCGTAAGAATATCTTCGTTGTTACCAATACGATTATCTACTTGTCTAAAATTACTAACGGCATAACCTCCATCACTTGCGCCATCAGGGCACTGGAGAATCGGCATAATATGAATCATATTGACACCGAGTTCTTGAAAATAGCCTAACTTATTTGTTAAGCCTTCAAGATTTTGAGCAAAGCCATCAGTGTATAATGCCATGCCGACCCATTTTTCATTTAAGAACCAGTTGTGATCTTTTTCTCGATCCAGATCCTTTTGTTTTAATATTTCATTGCGTTTCACATATTTGCGAGCCAGTGTTTCAACCAGCTTTAAGGTTTGGTCTTCAAAGTCATTTCTGTGGCCATATAAGAGATGAAATAAGGAATGAATGGAATAAAAGTTAGCACCCAAACGTGTGTAGAAATGGCGTAATTCGCTTTTATTTATCTCGGGTTCTAATTTAATTAATATATCGTTGAGTAATGAATGAGAAACTTGTTCGTACATAACTGTTTAAAGGTTCCAATTGCTGATAAATGATTTGTAGAAGCTATTGTCACTAACCGTAGCACCTTGTATGCCGACAATATGACTGGCAAATTGTTGAGCACGTTGCATTGTGTGTTGCAAAGACCATTTTTTGATAGTACCCAGTAAAAAAACACTGGTAAAGGCGTCCCCAGCACCCACTGTATCAATAAGCTTATCAGTGTGTTCTGGTTTTACGCTAATTCTATCGCCATTTCTTAGTGCAGCGATAGCTCCTTTTGCACCACAGGTGACAACGAGCGTTTGAATCTTTGAGTTTATGAGTAGTGATTCAATTTGCTGGTCGAGAACTTGTTCTTGCTCTATCATTGTCGCAATTTCTACGTCGTTAATTTTGACGATTTCAGTATTTTTCATATCCTCCCATACTCGTGATTTATCCCACCAGGGTAATCTAAGGTTGACATCAATAAATATGGGAAATGACGAATTTTTTTTAATTTTATCTAAAGTAGATCTCGATGTTTGGTTACGTGTCGCTAAAGTGCCATGATATAGGAACCCGTTTTCAATATGGCTGATATCCTTGTATTCAATATAATCCCAAGCTCGATGATTAACAATTTCATAACTTGGTTCATTGTTTTTAAAGCTAATTTTTACAGTTCCGGTAGGATTTGTCTTATCAATTTGTAGGCCATTGACATCCATACCCCAGTCTAGCATTGCGTTTTTGATCGATGAACCTAGTTCATCATTGCCAACGCGAGAAATCAGATATGGGTTCAATCCAAATGCTTGCAAATGCCAGGCGACATTAAAAGGTGCACCGCCTAAAACTTGCTTGCCATCGGGAAAACAGTCATAGAGTACTTCACCAAATACAATAGGTCTTGATTGATTATTCATGTTTTATCCCAAATCCAGATTTCAGCTTGTTTCATATAATGTACGACACCTTCAAGAATACCGCTACAATAGTTTCCATTCAAGCCGTGGAAATTACCTTTTGCTAAATACAGTTGTTGACTATTTCCATTAGTCTGAGCTTGAGTTATCGCTTCTTGTTTAACATCTTCATTTGCATTGGCAACGAGTATTGCTTGAATTGGGCTAACCATCACAGAAATGTCATTACCACTATCGCCAGCAAATATCACTTCATGATGTTTAAATTTTAACTGAGTTGATAAAAAATCAATGGCTTCGCGTTTACCAGCACTGCTTGGTAAAACATCAAGCAAACCTATATTTTTTTCTTCATCAATACTCCAAATAAGGTTAGCGTCAATATTTTTACTGACTAATATAATTTTAATTTTTTCAAGTAATTCTTTGTGGGGTACTTGTAATGAGACGTAATAGCTTAATTTGAACGTACTTTGTTTGCTTTCTTCTTGAATTTTAAGCTCTTGAAAGGGCGATAATAGAGATTTCAAATCAGAATGGCTGTGGTTAGCCCAGGACTGTCTAATATTGTTATCCCAAATTGGCCAGTGTTCCCATTCATTGGGTTTTACGCGATAAATACTCGCGCCAACGTCTGCGATGACATAATCTGGCAAGGGTATTTGATATTCCTTGATGGCATCTTCAACGAGAACTGGATCACGCCCAGTGACATAGCTTAGGGTTACTTCAGGCCTTCGGGTTAGTTGATTAAATAACTCACTTGCTTGCGCAGATGCGGGTTGTGGACCATTGGGTAGTAGTGTTCTATCTAGGTCAGTGCATAATAATAATTTGTTCATTTTTGTATTGCCGTGCAAAGACCAAAAAAATCATAATAATCTATCGCTTCTATGATCCCCGCAGCAAAGCGTTGTTCCGCAAAATAAACACTTTCTACATCGATTAGTTCTGAGAGTTCTTCATCGTGTCGATTTGCAACTACGACGGCCAATGTGTTGCCGCGCATCATATCTTCATCGGCTCCGGAACCACCCGCAACCAGAATATGCTCTAGAGGAATTTCCCATTGATCCGCAAACCATCTTAAGGCAAACCCTTTAGAAGCTCTAATGGGAACTATATCCAGAAATGACCCAAAGGAAATAATGACGTTAGCGGTTAAATCATGTTGGTGCAATAAGCCGTTAATTTCATTAATTGATGGCGCTTTTTTGGGATCAATGTAGTAGCTAATCTTGAATTTACTTTGTTCACTCTTATTCTGTAACTTTAGGTCAGGCAAATTTGCCAAAACACGCTTTATTAAATTAGGTCGCCATAGATAATCAATGTGATCTGTCCAGGCAGTATCCCGAGTTAAATTGGGTGCATAGTAGATTTCTGTTCCCAAGCTAGTGATCAATACATCAGGCGGGGGAATTTTAGCGCGTTTCAATTCAAATAAAGCGGAATCCAGGCGGCGTCCTGTTGCAATTCCAAATTTGGCGCATTTGCGATTCTCTTGAAGAATTCGAACGAATGGCTTTAAATCTGTTTGATTGCCAAGTAAATTTTGATCAAGATCACTAAAAAGCGCTCGATCGTGATGAAGTGATTGACGTCGCAGTAATTGTGATTTTATTGATCCCTTATTCGGTAATTTATTATTTTCAAGGAGATGGGTTAATTGAGTTAAGTAATTCTCAACATGGGCCTTCCAGGAGTAATGTTCTTGTACACCATCGATCCCGTTTTTTGAAAGTTGTACCCATTTTTCTTTATCTTCGATAACGTTTACTAATTTATCTGTAATTTCATCTTTCTTTAACGGGTCTACTAAATACCCATTTTTACAATTGCCAATAATATCTCGAGGCCCGCCATCTTCTGTCGCAACAATGGGTAGTCCAGATGCCGCTGCTTCTATCAATGTTAGTCCAAACGGTTCAGTAAGTGCCGGATTAACAAATACACCTTTTGATAAAGCGCAAATTCGATATAGTAATGATACGTCGTTAGCTAGATGATGTTTTGGATAAGCAACTTTTCCATATAAATCATAATAATCAATGGTCATGAGCAAGTCAGTTAATACTTCTTGTGCGCCTTCATCCATTTCTCGAATATCATCTCGGTTACCGGCAACAATTACCAGATTCGCAATTTCCTGCAGTTTTTTTGATTCTCCAAATGCTTCAATAAGTGTATGGATATTTTTACGTTGATCCGGCCTTGATAGAGCGAGAACGATGGGTTTATCTGGTTTTACTAGAAATCGAATAATAGATTGATAAATATCTGATTCAAATTCGTTACCATGTGCTGGATGGAAATAATCAAGATCAGTTCCAGGTGGGATAACTCTCATTTGTTTTGGTCGATAGTAATCATACAAGCCATATTGCTCTTCAATTTCTTGGCTGGTACTTGTTATTACCATTTCAGCTGCACCTAGTGCGTCTTCTTCTGCGTTGATGCGGCGAGTTATATTGTATCGTTGTTCAATTGTGCTGTTTTTGTTACCGCTTGCTAATAAACGTCGCCGTTTAACTCGACCAAGTGAATGGCCTGTAAAAACAAGTGGAACACCTAAATGACTAGAAATTCGAGTGCCGACATAACCAGCATCTGCATAATGACTATGAATGATATGAGGCAGGGCGCTTTGTTCGCGTAAATAGGTTAGTGCGTTGTCTGCAAAATTATCCAAAAAATCCCATAGTTGTTCTTTAGCAAGGTATTCAGTGTCGCAGCAATCCAATCGAACAATTCGCACATTATCAGACAAATTTTCGATGGTTTTAGCGTAGTCTTCAGAAACGTTTGGATCCACAACACGTTGTGTTAGTAGGTCTACTTTGTCAATTTGAGGATGTAATCCAAGCTCTTTGGCCAATTCTACAACATATTTTGTTTGTCCGCCGGTGTCAGCATCATTGCCTAACTCCATGTCATGTCCTCTAATGAGTCCGTGAACACTAATAAGAACAACGTAAAGCTTTTGGTTAGGAGATTGCATTATTAACTCACAAATTTTTAACTAAGAAATAGTAGGAACTGAGTGAATTCAAAAAAAAGAAATTTTCTCGGTGCCAAGTAATCTGGTTGTTTAAGTTATTTACAAAATTCTGAACAATGAAATAATTATTAAAAAAAGTTTCTATTTATACATAATAATAGATCATTTAAGAGTGTTATGTTTTAACATCTTATTTATAGTTGGTGTATTTGCTACGGTTTGCAGTTAGATATAAAGTAGAGATAATAAATATCTCACAACAGTGTATCATATCTTGAACTTAAATTTCAAAATTCACATTTTATGTAAATGATGTTCATGACACGATAGAATAAATGCCTGACTGAATTTATGTTAATTATCTTTCTATTGTATAAAATACATCAGCCCCCATTTGACTGCCAGTTTCAGTTTGGAGGATGACTTTATTCGATACATTGTAACGAAGTTGTACGATGTTACTGCGTTCAAATATGCCAGTGTAATATCGTATGTATAGTTTGGGAGATAAATAGCGGCCGATAACGAGTGAGCTTGTGCCAGCATCTGTGTCAGTTTGAATTTGTACTTCTTCAATGCCTAATCGATTTCCAATACTGCGAGCAAGCAACGCACTACCTGCCAAACCCATTGCTGTTGCGGTGGTCATCAGTTCTGATCCTTCTTTTTGGTCTACTTGCCGAAGAGGACGGCCTAATAATAAATATGACAATGCATCTGATTCAGCCATTAGGGGTGTTGAAAACAGATTTACTTCAGGTTTTCTGAGTGTTGAAGTAACATTGATACCCGCCGTTATTTCTCCTATGTTACGTTGTGCTTTAATATCTAGGCCCGGATTGTCAACAGGCGTATTTGCAAATAATAACCTTCCTTTACTGATCTCAAGCTCTTGGCCGAAAGAACGGTAGTAACCTTCAATTAAATTTATTTCGCCTCGACCAACAGTAACTTCTCCATGTTTATCAACAATTTGTAAGCTGCCAGTTAGATTGCTACGTAAACCGAAACCGTCAAAGCTTACACGATCGCCTAGCACCAATCGTAATTCCGAGTCTATCTGCCAAGGCGTTTTTGTCGTCTTTTTACTCCCACTAGTTTCCGTTATAACGAGATCCGCTGATTCAGTAACAGTGCCTTTTGGCAGTTTTTTGGGTCGTAATCTGGCGTAGGGTACGGTGATGTCCCCTTTAATAGTTATTTGATCATTACTAAGTTTAATGGAAATTTCTGGTGACACCTGTACTGTAGCTTCAGGCAAATCAATAGCTAGGAAGTTGTTACCTTGGATATTTGCTTCAGCGACCCATGTTTCTTTATCTTTGAGATTCGCATTACCAAAGATGTTTATATTGCCTTTGTCTGAAGTCGTTTTTCCTGAAAACTTGATGAGTTGTTTTTCATTAATTTTAGCATTAATTTCAACATTCTTTAGTGTAATGTTTAAATTTGGGACTTCCAATTCTTTTGCGAGGGCATTTATATTACCTATAATTATTGGTTGTTGTAGCGTACCGCTTATTTTTAATTTTGTTTGCGCACGAGCTTGTCCCAGATTTTTTATCTCAGGTACAAAAGGCTCAAAAAATACGAGCGTTGGTAATTGCAAGGAAAGATCTGCTTTCAACGGCGCTTGCAGTAATGACAGGGCAGCATTAGATTGGTCTATAAAGAGACTACTTTCTAGTGTTGCGTTGTTTTCTAATGGGAGCAGAAATTTGGATCGTACATTTTGAGGATCCCAGTCGAATGTCAATGTTCCAGCGCCAAACTTGACTTGTTGTTCTCCCTCATCAGTGTCTATAGCGATATTCCCCGCAGTGTTATCTGCATTAACGGACGCAAATAGTTTGTTATCAGTATATGTTAGATTTGCCAATCCATTAGTTAAAGAATGAATTTCAATTTCGGATGGTAACCAAGGTTTAAATTGATTAATGGCAAGATTTTTCCAATTTACATTGGCTATTAAGTCATCGCTTTTAAAGTCTGCTTCAAAACAAAGTTCGGTTTGCTGCTGGGTGTAACAATTTTTTTCTAATTCTAGGTAATTTTCTTTGAGAACAACATGACTACTCTGTTTAAGACGCCAATTGCCCAGCTCCTTAGTTTTAATTTCACTATTAACGATATCAGCGTTCCAAATATTATCAATAAATTGTCCCGTGACATTTAGGTCTATCATATTTTCCAATTTTTTTAGATTTAAGCTGATACTGTGCTGCGATAGAATGCCGTTTGCGTTGAGTTTAATGCTGTCAATCATGTCTTCATTAAGTTGTACATTATCAGCGGTTAAATTGACTAACAAGGTTTGCTGTGGGTCCATGGAAATATCGGTGGTGCTTGATAATGATCCCAGTTTATATTTGTTATAGGATATGTTGTTGGCTTTTATATCAGCAATAAGTTGAGGTATATTTCGTTTTCCCAGAATTTTTCCTGAAACATCTAACTGACCCAATAATTCAGGTATAACACCTGAAAGATTTTCCGATGATAGATTGAACTGTAGATTATTCTGTTCACTAATATCACCTTGAAGTGTCAATTCAGTCCCATCTAGTTTTAAATCTAGACGCTTTATACTGATATCTTTATTATTGAGTTTAACATCTACGGAGCCTAGTAATAATCTATCTTGAAATTTCCCACTAATATTCTTTGATACCAAATGAGTATTTAATATGTCATCTGATATGCTGCCACTGCTTAGGATGTTTGCATTGATTTGTCCATTAAAATCCGTATAAAAGAATGCTGGGTTTATTTGATTTAAGCTTAGCTTAGTATCCCAACGAAATTCTTTTTGCCAATTTAAAAGTCCTTGTCCGTTAATATAACCGTTTAGTGTATTTATTTGAAATGTTTTTAAAGTTAAGGATTGCAAATCGCCAGTCGTCTCAGCAACAAAATGGAGTGGAGGATATCCATTTGCTTCCAAATTAGATTCTATATTTAATATATAATTTGATAGTTTTCCATTGAAGGTTAAATTGCCTGAATTACTTTGATATTCAGATTCCCCAGTCCACGGCCAGTTTAATTGTTGCCAGCGTGTTCCAATAATATATGCAACTTCTTCTTCGCCCCAATTAATACTGCCTTGAGAATTGAGCCGAGTAGGGTGGTTTTTTTCACTGAGCTGTAAATCTTGAATGATCAATTCATTACCCACAATTGAAGCATCATATTTTGCAGTAATATCCCCCCATTTGGGGTCTTGGGTTACTGCATTTCCGACGAATTTAAATTTATTCAGTGATCCATGACTTTTAAATTCACCAGCAATATTATTAGGTGGTAGGTCTGTTGAAAAACTTTGCAAGTTTAGTGTTTTTACCTTTGCATTCGCATCCCAATGTAAATTATTGACGATATCAAACAGAGAGCCATTTACTGATCCTTTTACGAAGCCGTCTACCGTTGCTAGGGTTTTTAGTTTTTTTAAATCTCCTTTTAAAGTAGCTTTGATTTTAAATGGCTCAGTAAACAGTTCATTCAATTGAAAATTAGTTGAAATGTCTATGGGGTATTGGTTTTGAGGTTTTATTTTTCCATTTAGGGTTAATTTAAATTCATCGGTTTCAATGGCCAAATGTGGAATGATAATATCTTCCGCTTTTGACTTTGCTTTAAGATTTAAAGTCGTTAAATGGAAGGATTCAGTATTGTCGCTGTAGATTCGTAAATCGATAAGGTTAAGATCCTTCAGTATAAAGCGAAATGGCAAATTGATTTGTGGTAATTCAATTGGCTCATTGGTGTTGTTGTTTGGTGAAGAAATAGTTCGAATATCTATTTCCTCTAAGTGTAAAGCGTCCACCTGTAACATGCCACGGGTTAGATTCCAGGGTTCCCATTTTAATGTTATATGGCCGAAAGACATGTCGATATCAGCTGTTTTGTATCGGAGTTGGCTTATTTTAATGTCGGACGATAAACTTCCCTTTAACGATTGGTAACTGATTTTGTCGGGTGAATTTGCAATGGCAATTTGCATTAGCCAGTTTAAACCCGTTTCTGTATACAGCAAGCTGTAAGCTGGAATCATGAGTATTGCTAAACTAACACCGCTTATTATTAACCAGAGTTTACGTTTCATAAGTCCAGTCCAATAATCAAATGCAGACGAGGATAATCGACTTGCTTATCCACCGGCCAGCCTAAGTCCAGTCGTACTGGGCCAACAATTGAACGCCAGCGAATACCTAAACCATAACCGCGGTAGATTTTTTCTTTAAAGGTATTAAAACTGTTTCCTGCGTCGTAAAAGAAACCAACCCCCCAATTGTCAAAAATTCGATATTCATATTCTACGCTAGCAACGGCCAAATATTTTCCACCTATAGTTTCGCCTTGATTATCCAGTGGTCCGAGTTCTTCATAGGCATAACCTCTTAAACTTTGATCCCCACCAGTGAAAAATCGCTTGGAAGCTGGTAGTTCGTTTATACTATGAATTGCAGTTGCCCCAGTATTAAGACGTGTTATTAAACGTCCATTTTTACTTAATGGAAATATCCATTTCCCACTCAATCGTAGTTGTAGAAAATCGACATCGGAAAGCCAATTTGTGTGAGATGCCCATATTTCAATTGTGTAACGACTCGCGTTGGTTGGGTATATACGATTGTTAAAAGAGCTTTTAATCCAATCAATGTTTGGCATGATTAATTGGCTACTGTCTGATTGATCGGCAACTTCATAGTCTTCACGTTCATAAGTTATCGCAATGGCTTGACGCCATTTCTTCCAACTGTAAATCATTCTAAAATCCATGGCGCCTGCATAGGTTTTACGGCTTTCAGTGACTTGCCGTAAATAGTGTGTGTTCATGGTGAATTGATCTTTTGCAGGATTTTTCAGCGGCATCATATATTGCATATCAATGCGGTTAATTCGTTGAGATGTTTTCACTTTTAAGGTCAATATATGGCCTTTTGGACTCACTCTGCGCTGATGTTCAGCCGAGGCGCGTGCGCCGCTGTCAGAGCCATAACCTAGACCAAAACGAAATTTTTTGGGTTTACTTGGCGTCACCCTGATTTCCAAAGGAACATTGAGGTCTTCAATTTCTTCAAATAGTTGATTTATTTCAATACGTGAAAACAGATCACTGTCTGAAAGTACGGTCTGTAAATGTATTAATTTCTCAGTGCTGTAGGGATCGCCAGATTTGAATGGAATATAGCGTTTTAAAAACTCTTCATTAAGCTGTTCACCAATTTGAACAAAGCGTACCTCACCAAATAAAAATTGTGAACCAGTTTCAAAATGTAATTGAATGCTAGCGGTATATTTTTTTAAATCCACTCGTATTTCACTAATAGCGAATTTTGCTTTTAAGAAACCTTCGGCCAAAGCAACACTTTGCAAGCTCTGTTTTATCGATTCATAATTTGCATGATTTAGAATGTCACCTACTTTTAGAGAAAAGTCGGACTTTGCATCGACAAAATTTTTGTTATTTTTTCCTGGGCCCGATAGGGTAAAATCCAGTGTATCAATTCGAACAGGAAGTCCTTTATCAATTTGATATTGCGCTTGCCAATTATTTTCGACAAGCTTTAGGCTTTTTGTGATAGTTGTTTGATAATATCCAAACGGTTGCAAAGCCTGTTTGATTTGAGATGTGGCTTTTCGATGTAATTGCTGGATGCGTAAAGTGGATAAATCGGCTGAGCCTTGGCTCTCGTTATAAATGCTGAGAAAAGCTCGCGTGTTGGTTAATAATCCACCGTCAATTCCCTTCAATTCCACAGACACTGTTGCTGCATTTAAGAGCAACCAAGGAGAATACAGCGTTATCATGAGTAAAAGTCGAGTGTAAAACATGTACTGAATAAGATTGATTTATTTATTAATATACATTATTTCATGACTATGCAGAGCAGTACATCGATTAAGCAAATGATTAGTCCGATCTAATAACATTTCTTAGATATGGTGATTGTGAAGTGGATTGCAAGTGGTTAAATAAAGAACGGGTATATTTATGCATTCATCAATGAATGTTTGAGATTTAATTTCGCTTAAAGCAATTTTACGGTGTCATTGCTTTGGACTTTACTTCTTGCTCTAAAATATCATGATAGTGTCTGATACGTTGTACATAATTAACAGGTTCATTTCCTCGAGCATAACCGTATTTTAGTTTTTTATAATATTTTTTTTGCGAGAGTAAGGGTAAAACATCGGCCAATTCATGCCATTTAGTTGGGTCTTTATTGAGTTCTTTTGCTAGAACTCTTGCGTCGTATATATGGCCCATACCGACATTATAAGCCGCCAAGGCGAACCATGTTCGATCAGGTTCAGTCACATCATTTGGAATGCGTTTATTTAACTTTTGCATGTATTTTGCGCCGCCGAAAATACTATTCTTTGCATTTATACGGTTTTTGATACCCATCTCCCGCGCTGTGTCTAACGTTAACATCATCATACCACGTACACCGGTAGGGCTTTTCGCACGAGAATGCCAATGTGATTCTTGGTAAGATTGAGCGGCGAGCATTGTCCAAGATAGATCGTGTTTTTGCGCTGCTTCTTTAAAGAGTTTTACATATTTGGGTAATCGTCTGGTAATGCGTTTTTTAAAACTTTTAAGATCAACATAGTTATATAAATCAACAAATCCGTAGTAACGTTCTATTGTTGCAGCTAGTTCACCTGATTTTTTATAATTAGAAAACCAATGTTCGAGTTCCTTTTGTAAATCGACTGCATCTTCGTCGATTATCCAGGATAGTGACTCCGGTCGGTAAAAATTAAAGGCAACTACCAGCTGCGGGTAATATCGTCGGTTTATAGAAACAATATTAGAATCCGCAATTGTACAGGGTATTTTTTTTAGCCATGTCTGTTCAAGCAATTGTTCGGTGCTGAATTCTACTGTTTCTTGCCAAGTAAGTTTTGGTAATATTTTTTGAAACTTTTTCAAGCTTTCCACATAACTGGATGCTGCGGTTACCCAAATTTCTATGCCGACTAAATCATCGATTGTTTTTGGAATTTTAGCGCCACGTCGGCAAACAAGTTGTTGTTCTATTTCTTGATATATTGGACCATATGCAAATTTCTTTTCACGCGATTGTGTTTGGGTGAGTCCGGCTGCAGCAAAGTGCGCTTCTCCATTCTCCAGCCCTTGTAATATTTCTGAAGTGCTATCTTTGATAATAAATTTGGGAGTGACTTTGATAGATTGAGCAAAAGCTGTAACAAGGTCATATTCAAATCCCGCTAATCCATTTCGATCTTGATAATAAGCAGTTGGTGCATTTCGTGTTAAAACTCGTAACTCGCCGGAAGATTTTATACTGTTAAGTGTAGATATTGGTAATTGCGGCTTATCAAGAGAATTATCACAAGCAACCAGAAAGACTAATATTGACATCAAAAGCACATATAAAACAGGTTTTGAATTGTTTTTCATGAATCGACCTAAACAGAGATATATCTGCCTATATTCTAACATCTTCTTAATCAAAAATCGGACAAATTGGTTTCATAGTGTTTGTGCTATAGCCATATGCTCATATCGATATTGTTAAAGTCAGGTTAATTGATGCATTGTTTGATAGACTAGGATTTTCATCGATAAATACTTTTGATTTGACGTTATAAGATAGTTTAAAATTTATAACATTCCTCGAATGACTGGTATTTAAAGAATACAATCAAAGAGTAGTCGATGTTTTTGTATATTATTCCTTCAGTGAGTGATTTTTAAGACTGGGAGAAATCAAAACAAGGTGCGACGATTTAATACTATAAAAATTAAAGCATTGCTGTCTTTTTGCTATGTTTTTTTATTGATATCCTGCGTAGAAACAGAAACGCCGAGTTTCAATGAATCCTCATTGTATATTTTTGGCGATAGTCTATCTGATGTGGGGAATGCTAATATCGCTGCTGCTGGTTTAGTACCTGATGTCAATTACTATCAAGGCCGTTTTTCAGATGGACTTCTTTATGCGGATATATTAGCCGCAGAACTCAATACCCCGATGAAACCTTCGCGCGAATATGGTTCAAATTACGCTTTTGCGGGAATGAAGAGCAAAGCGATCAGTGCACAGGTTTTTAATTATCAAGAAAACGTTGATGGGCAAGCCGATGCCACTGCGGTCTTCATTGTGTGGGGTGGTGCAAATGATTTACTAGGGTTAGTACAAGAAGAAAATACTGCAGAAGATATCGATGAGGCTGTCGATCACATAAAAAATGCCATTGTTAACTTATCTTCCATAGGCGCTATAAATATTATCGTTCCTAATCAAGTAAATTTGGCAAGGTTGCCTCGAACGATTCAATCAGAAACTCAAATTCCTGGTATTACGGCAGCAGCTGAATCATTGAGTATTCAATTTAATACTGCGTTGAATAATATGTTAATTGCGTTATCAACTGAGGATGATATAAGCACGATTCCTATTGATACTTTTTCCTTGTTTGAAGATATTATTGCCAATCCTAATAACTATGACTTCGATAATGTCACTGAGCCTTGTTATGTTAAAGATGAATTTAGTATTAAATTGACGGGTGATGAAACAATTTGTGACAATCCAGCTCGATATTTATTTTGGGATAGCATTCATCCTTCAACAGCGACACACGTTATTCTATCCCAGCAGATATTGGTGAAAATTAATGAGATTTGAACTCAATAATTTTTCATTAAATGTTGTTCGGCTAATCTTTTTTGCTACGACCTTGTTGTTATTTAATTCAACTGCTATCGCTGAAACGTTTATGATAGAAGTATTACAAAAAGGCACTGGTGATCCCGTCTCTGAAGCAACTGTCGTTATTAAACAAACTGGGGATTATGATACAACTGATGTTAAAGGTTCATTGATATTTGAAGACGTTACATTGCCGATTGATATTAAGATATTGGGTGTGGGTTATGAAACACTCGAACAAAAAGTTGATGCGGCGAAAATAACGTTATATTTGGAGCCCATAAATATTGAGAGTGAAGGGCTCGAAGTCGTCGAAGAACGTGTAAAAGAGAAAGCCTCTAAAATTGTTCTTCAGCAAGAAGAATTGCGCAGTGTTGCTGGAACCCAAGGTGACCCCATTAAAATGATAGAAACGTTGCCCGGAGTTGTTACTAATTCAGGTGGTGGTGGAGGCGGAGGTGATCCCAATGCGATTTATGTTCGCGGCAGTAGTGGCGCAGAAAATAGTTTTTGGATAAATCGTCTTCCAGTCGATTACTTATATCATGTTTGGGGGATTTCAGTCATTAATCCTAGCCTGGTTAAGGGTTTTAATATATTTCTGGGTGGTTTTCCAGTGGAATATAATGATGTCTTAGGCGGTGTTATCGATATCGAACTCAGAAAACCTAAGACAGATCGCTTACATCAAACCTATCGTGTTGCGCTTAATGAGTCTGCAGCTCTGATTGAAGGGCCCATAAACGACAAACAAAGTTTTTATGTAGCAGCGCGAATGAGTTATATCGACAAGTTATTAGATCCCTTCATTGATGATATACAGAATGCGCTCAATGATGATGAAGATGAAACAGATGTATCGATTATAACATTACCAAAATATTGGGATGCGCAAGCAAACTGGCATTACAACTTGCCAAAAGGCAGTATTGATCTTTTATATTTTGGAAGTAATGATGGTTTGGCGTTTGATATTAATGAGCTCGATACATCTGATCCTGATTTGCTTGGCCGCTTAAGTTTTGATTTTGGCTTTCATACTGTCGGGTTTAATGCGCGAAATAGCTTTTCTCGAAAAACCACTGCTGTTGTGACTGCATCGATAAAAAGAGGGCACAGCCGTTTTAATATCGGTACGGATGACGATGGTAAGCCTTTTGGCTTTGATATTAAAATTAATGAAGGTTTGTTTCATCCTCAGCTTATTTGGTCTCCAATTGAAAACCACGAAATTACTTTCGGCAATAGCATTAATTATGGTATTTATCCAATCGATGTGAATATTAGCTCTTTTCCGACAGAAGAAAATTTTACCGGGGAAAATTTTACGAGTAGTAGAAAATTTCGGGTAGAAGATACTATGCGCTTAGCATCAAGCTCTCCTTATGTGAAATGGCGTTGGACTTGGAATAAGCTGAATACGATTTTTGGTGTGCGTTATTCTAAAGTACGAGGAACCGGTGGTATTGATATGACTGGCATATCACCACGTGTCACTTTCGAATATCAAAGCACCAAAAAATTGTTACTCACAACAAGTTGGGGACGTTATATACAAACACCTGATCCTGCTCAATTAGTGAGAAATTATGGTAACCCTGCCTTAGGTTATACCGAAGCAGAACACCGTATTGTTGGAGTGCAATATAAATTTAGTGATTTATGGTCGATTCAAACGGAAGCTTATTACAAACCGATGCAACGATTAGTGTTGACACGTCCTTTTGAAGATCCACCAAATAATTATGTTAATGATGGTACCGGTGAAGCCTATGGGTTTGATGTGCTAATCAAACGTGAATATGGCAACCGAAAAATGGGTTGGTTGAGTTATTCTTATGCGAAAAGCAAACGTACCTTAATTGGTGGCGCTGATCGTGATTTTTCTGCAGACCAACCACACACCATCAGTCTTGTTTGGAATCAACCCTTCACTGGCTCATGGTCCAAATGGAGTTGGGGAATGAAGTTGCAAGCGGGATCAGGTCAACCATACACACCTGTCGTTGGTCGTGTTGCTATGTGTAATGCTGGTGATGGCAATGTCGATATCTGTCCTGATCAGTCACAAGCCAGTACTGATCCCGATGCATCAGACGTATCCTATTGGAATCCGATATATGCAAAGCGTAATATATTGCGAAGACCTTTTTTTCATAAGTTAGATTTACGAATTGATCGATTGATCCGTTATAACACGTGGTCCATGAAGCTATATCTCGACCTAATAAACGTGACTATGCAGCAATCAGGTGTCAGTGATGATTATGGTAAAAATTACGAGGATTACAAAAATCCGAAAAAGAGCGGTTTCCCAGCGATTATATTGCCATTTTTGGGTGTAGAGGCAACGTTTTGATTAAGTGCTTGTGTAGAAGTTAGTATTTAATTTTGTAATAATTTTTAGTATAACATTAAGGATTTTACACTTGGTAAGTTTCTAATAAACAGCTATTTTATTAAAACGAAAATTTCTGGATAACTTACTCAAAGTAATTATGTAGACAAGCAATATTTTAGTTCAAGTTCGCTCAATAATTCGCATTTTGATTAGTGAGAAGAAAATGTTGCTGTGAACGGTTAATAAATTACTTGCAGTAAATCTCTGATTTCAAGTAGATTGTAGGTCTATAATGAACACAATGTGAAATTTTCAAGTTTTGTCGTCTATGTGCTTGACTTTTACCGACAAAGCTCGCATGTTAAATGCTATTCGGACAAAGATGTAAAAATTACTTTATTGAGTATACAACACTAAAATAAAAATATTATACAGTTCCATATTCATTTTGCATTATCAATTCTGAATTAAATGCGTCATCATCATAAGATGTATTTACATTGCCAGTAAACTCATCCAAGCGGTAATTAGATTTTAATAAGCCTAATTTGATAAGTTGTTTGTTATTTTCAAATTTAACGGATCCTTCGTACATGCAAGTTAAATCAGAATTTTGCATAACCTTCCCAGCATATTTTTTGTATGCAGCCGCACCTCCTTCATAAACACCACGCGCTGCTTCAACTACAACCCGATCATTAAAATCTTGTAGATATTTAAAGTGAAAAACTACTCCACGTACATCGGAGAATTTCACACCATCCATTGAATGTACTCCTCTGCCCATATACACATTATGATCATATTTAAATAGTGAAATTTTTGACAAACTAACATCAGCGCCGAATACTCTTTTGCGCATATTTCCCGTTATTTTATTACATAAATAAGGTTTTTGAGTTCGTTCATTCTTCCATATTTTTTCTTCTTCAATGAAGTGAATATCAAAGTAAGGACAACTTAGCAATGGATCATCGCCTTGCTTATAAAAATTTTCTTGAATAGCTTTGTCAGAATACATATCTAACAAGTAGCACTGCATAGCAGTCTCACCTTGAGAATCTAGAAAAGAACTCAAATCTCTAATAGACAACACGTCGGAATTTGGGTAATTTAATATTTCATCAACATCTGCAGCAATACACCAATGTCCCTTTCCATACTTATCTAATAAAATTTCCATCCAATTTGAATAATTTGTAAAATTTTCTTCAGTACGAAAAACATGCACATTTTTATAGGCTAAAGCAATATCAGACATATCATCTGTTGAATTATTATCTATTAAAAATACCCTATCTACTCCTTTGGAAAAATAATAATCCAAGAAATAGGGTAACCTAAGACTTTCATTTCTGCCTTTTACAAATAGACGAATTTCTCCAGGAATACTTTTAATTTCTTTTTTATCAATATTTTTTAGTTTTGAGGCGGAAACTGCAAACGATATTTTTCTCTCTATTTTTCGTCTAACAGGTCTTAATAAAGATTTTATATTTGATATTGGCATAGCTTCCCCGATTTAATTGTTAATTTTATAGTTATTTTTTGAATCAGTTTTTATTTTGGAGCTGTGGTTGCATTAAACTATAATCGATGACCTCAATGATGGTATCTCAAAGAGAATAAATCTAGATTATAAGAAATCCGGTGTCATGATTTAAATATTGACCAGTCTAATACTTAAGCGCTCCACATAAATATAGGCATTTGTAATCATTAGATATGATACAAAGCATTACACTTTAATAATAACTAGATTTTTGCAGACCATTTTATAGTCAAACAACTAGCTCTATGGCAGATGATATTTACGTTACTAATTTCTTAAGGAGGGCTCGTTATAAATTATTGTTGTTAATTCGATTCTAGCATAAGTCAAAAATACATGTAAATTGATTATACTGAAAACAGCGCTATAGTTGGTGTGGTCTTTAATATTTCTTTTTTAAATACCTGTAATTTTTTTTGTATATTTCTTATTAGGCACTGTTTTTCAATAGCTTAACTTGAAAGCCTTGATTCGTTGAATGAGAGACACCGGATACTGGAGGAATGTAAAATTTATATAACTAATAGTTTCTGGTTGTTTTTCAATCGTTCCCGGAAAATATACTTGGCTACCTCAAGGTTGCGGTCTGCACATTGGACCCATTCAACTTGAAGATATAATATCTCGATGCATATATTTAAGGTATAATTCGATGATGATCATACTGCTTTTATCAACAGGTATAAAAAAATTGACTTTTATTTTCACATAGATTGAAGATTAACTAAGTTTGCTCCAAGTAAGACAAAATTAGATTCCCTTATATCACTAACTTTATTTTTGAGTTTTAATGTAGTAAAGAATTAATAAATGAAAATTGCTTTTGTACTCGACGATTTCCCAGCTATCTCTCAAACATTTATTTTGAATCAAATTAATGGTGTAATTGAAAAAGGTCATGCCGTTGATATTTACGCTCTAAGAAAAAACAAAATAGAAATAATCCAGCCAGAAATGGTTCAAAATAATTTACCTGATAGAGTTGTCTATCTAACTCAGCCAAAGGCCGGTCGAATAAATAGATTGATCCATAGTTCAATTGAATCGCCTAGAAATTTAATTTGGCTAAAGCCATTGTTACTCTTTCGAGTATTGAATATATTCAAATATAAACCTTTTTTAAAACTCTTCATTTATGCACTTCCGTTTTTTAAATTAGGCTGCAAAAAATACGATGTAATTCACTGTCAATTTGGTCATATTGCTCCCATAATATTAGATCTTATCGAGGTAGGCGCATTAGAAGGAAAACTTATTACTTCATTTAGAGGGCATGACATAACACAAAAAAAATTCTCTGACAAAAGTAAATACAGTAAGCTATTTGATCAAGGAGACTTATTTCTTCCTGTGAGTATATCTTTAAAAAAATTACTCATTGCCGCTGGTTGCGATGAAAAAAAGATTAAGGTGCTCTATTCTGGCATTAACTGTGAAAAGTTCAATTACAAAGAGCGATGTCAATCAACTAATTCTTCTTTGAGGTTATTGAGCACTGCACGTTTAGTTGAAAAAAAGGGATTGACTTATGCTATTAAAGCTATATCACTGTTAATTGAAAAGGGCATTAACATTGAATACGAAATTATAGGTGATGGTCCTCTAAGAAAGAATTTGGAACGACAAGTAATTGATTCTGGTCTTCAAAATCAAATTAAATTCTTAGGTTGGATTGATCACAATGAAGTCCAAGAAAAACTTAATGTAGCTCACGTTTTTATTGCACCTAGTGTCACATCCAGCTCAGGAGATAAAGAAGGCATCCCTAATTCCATAAAAGAAGCTATGGCGCAAGGTCTTCCTATTGTAGCGACAAGTCATAGTGGAATCCCTGAGCTTATTGAAAACAATATCTCAGGTTTTTTAGTACCAGAACGAAATGTCAACGAGTTAGCCGATAAAATTCATACGTTATATAATAATCCAAAATTATGTCTCGATATGGGAAAACAAGGTAGACAATATATAGTGGAAAATTTTGATATTAACAACCTTAATAATAGTCTTATATCTTTATACGAATCAGTATAATTTAAATTTGAAACTTAATATTTATTGAATTACTCAATTCTTCATTTTATTGCAAAAAACTACTACTTTTTCCATACCATCTTCTTAACGCAATTTTAAAGCAGGTTCGAGTCAGCATTTTATGGCATAACGTTCATAAGACTTCTCACTCAATTTTTTTGCGTTTGTTCAAGTTTTTCGTGAGTTTCCCACTTACTAATAAAGTTGATTATGAAGCAAATAGAATAGCTAGAAGAAAAAGTAGAATTATTATTAGGTGTTTAAATTTCATAAATCTACTAAGCTTACTGTCAGACAGTAATGGCTGAGTAACTTTACATATTTGATTGGTTAAGTTTGGTAAATTTCGCTCGATTATTCAGTTCTATAAAAATGTGGGTGGCGTAAAATCAATTTGTAATTCTCATTTAAACTCAGGGTTGGATACAGCTCATCTAATACCCATATAATTCTGAATAACAATTTTATTTCATCATAACCATTCTATTTTATGATGAAAAAATTCTATGAATCTGTGTTTTAACATTTGTTTCATTCATTTTGATTTTTTTACGGGTAAATTTTAATACTTGAGTTAAGAAACATTGTTCGTAATATTAGTAGAGTACATTTTCAATTGATAGTTTTCACTGATTTAAATGCTCGTTACAAGATATAAATCTCATACTTAATGATAACGATTACTTTAGATAGTTTAGTACTCGTCATTCAATTTTTTTTGAATAGATTTAAATGGCTGTTTCCAAGGAATGACGAATTTCTTGGATGATTCGATATATTGCTGCACAAGAGTGACTCCTGCCTTTGGTCTCACAGTATCATCAGAATCCCATTATTAGTATGCAGGTGTATTTCTCGTTCATCTACATATATATCATCATGCCAAGTCGAGTTCATTGAGGGACTCAAGCCGATAGGATTTGAGCTATTAAAATTACACTTCTAAGGCAATTTTGGGATTCAGAGTTTTTTGTATGTTTGAGGTATTCCCCGGACTCAGAGTGAAATAAAATGTAGATCCTTTCCCAATTTTTGAGTTTGTCCAAACTTGACCGCCGTGTCGGTGAATAACACGTGACACGGTGGCTAGTCCAATTCCTGTTCCTTCAAATTCTTCTTTTTTATGCAATCGTTGGAAGGCGCCAAATATCTTATTTGCATATTGAATATCAAAACCAGCACCGTTGTCTTTGATAAAAAAAGTGGGTTTGTCGTTGAGATAAATTCTTCCGAATATTATTTTTGGATTGATGATTTTTTTTGTGAACTTCCAAGCATTGCTGAAAATATTGGTGAGCGCGATATCTAACAGTTTTTCATCGCCATGAGCAAAAATACTTTCTTCGATCTGGATGTCAATTTTTCGATTAGGCTCTTGATCTTGTAAACGATGAATGATTGTTTTACTCAGTTCACTAAGATTTATGGGCTTTTTGTTGATGTTACTTTTTGTGATTTGAGCTAATGAGAGCAAATCATCGATAATTAGCGACATATGCTGTGCGCCATTAGCGATTCTATGTAAGTAATCTTGCCCTTCATCGTCCAATTTTTCTATATAGTCTTCAAGTAATACTTGACTGAACCCTCTCATACCGCGTAAGGGTGCTCTTAAGTCGTGTGAAACGGAATAGCTGAAGGATTCTAATTCTTTTATAGCTGTTTCCAATTCAATGGTGCGTTCGGAAACCTTTTTTTCCAAATTTTCATGGTATTTTTGTAATTTTAATTCGATTTCTCTTCTCTCGGTAATATTGACAAAAGTAATTACTGTGCCAGTGCACTTATCATTCTCCATGATGGGGTGAGACCAATATTCTGCTGGAAAGTAACTACCGTCTTTACGCCAAAAGACTTCGTTATCGATATTTATTTCTTCATTCTTAATATTGCTGTAGATAGGACAATGTTCCGTAGGGTAGCGCGTTCCGTCCTCATGCGAATGATGCATTAAATCATGCATATGCTGATTTAGTAGTTCTGTTTCATCTTCATATCCCAGCTGTACCAAACAAGATTTATTAACAAATATACAATTTCCTTTAAGATCTAAACCAAAGATACCTTCAGCAGTAGAGTTCATTAATAAACGGATATGCATTTCAGACTTCCTAAATGCAGATTCCATGGCGTTTCTATCATATATCATGGTATTAAAGGCAGACGCCACATCGATAAACTCTTGGTCTTTGGTACCGAGTTTGACGGAGATCACTTCATTTCCTTTTCCATAGGTTAACATTTCACTGCGTAGCTGCTTTAAGGGTGCGCTGATTCTATTACTGAGAAAAACGGCAACGAAAGTTCCAAATAAGCCAATCATGAGAGAAAGGCTAATGATTTCTTGTTTTGTGCTTGAAATAACCTGATCAATTTCATGATGGTTTACGCCCATATGTAAGGTCGCATCCATTCCTTCTATGAGATGTTGGGCAATATCATTGAGTTCGCCTTGATCGGTTACTAAGCGTTGAGTTCCCATTGAATGAGAAGTTATTCGTGGCAGTAGGTAGCTGGGGATTTCTTTATCTTGAAATGTGTCGGCAAACAAGTTGCCTTCGAAATCGATGACAAATGCGTAGTCTAAGGTCGATTCATTATTTACAACTCTGTGAAGTTGTTCTTCTACTCGTAATTTGTTTTTATCAATAACATTGCGAGCAATATTTTCTGACATTGCGTTTATTAGACTACTCACCCAATCTTTTTGTGTTTGTTCGAGCTTTTCATGAGTTTTCCAGCTCACTAATAGTGTAGATGATGAGGCAAATAAAACTGCTAAAAGAAAGATTAGAAACATTATTCGGTGTGTAAATTTCATAAATCTGCTCGGATATGTTAAAAATAACCCTGTTACTATTATGCTTTATATCAGGCAGTAACGGATGAGTAACATGACATGTTTGACTAGTTAAGTTTGGTACATTTAAGTTGATTATTCAATTCTATAAAAATGGGGGTGCGCCCTATTAATTCATAATCTCCATTTAAACTCAAGGTTGGGTAAAGTGTATCTTGATTTAGTGTATTTATTTTGAGATATATCGTTATAATCCATAGGAATATTGTTTATTACGTTAAATGACTGAAAAATATTATATTATGGTCGATATTCTGAATATATTTTTAAACTGAGGTAAAAATAAATGGCAAATTACGATGTTTTTAACGGCGATGCTGATGGTATTTGTGCATTACAGCAGCTTCGACTTGCCAATCCTATTCAATCTGAACTCGTAACTGGTGTAAAACGAGACATCAGTCTATTGAAGCAAGTGTCTGCAAAACCAAATGATGTTGTGACAGTATTGGATATCTCTTTGGATAAAAACCGTGACGCTTTACTGGAAGTATTAGAGCAAGGGGCAGAGGTCACTTATTTTGACCATCACTTCGCGGGTGAAATACCGCATCATGATAATTTAAATTCTCAAATTGATACCGCAGCAGACACTTGTACGAGTTTAATCGTTAATCAGTATTTAGAAGGCGCTCATGCAGCCTGGGCTGTGGTTGGTGCTTATGGTGATAATTTTGATAAAAGTGCCGAAGCTGTAGCGCAGTCTTTAGAATATTCCAATGAAGAATTGGCGCAACTAAAACAATTGGGTATTTGCATTAATTATAATGGGTATGGGGCTACTGTCGACGATTTACATTTTGCACCCAATGAACTTTACCAGGCTCTACAGTCTTATGCGGATCCAATGTTATTTATTAAAGAGAGTGAAGCGTACAAAAAACTCAGCGAAGGGTATAAGCAAGACATGGCAAGTGCCGCAGCATTAAAACCAGAACTTGAAAATGCTGCACAAGCCGTTTATATCCTGCCAGCTGACCCTTGGGCACGACGAGTTAGTGGTGTTTTTGCCAATGATCTAGCGCAAGCATCACCAGATCGTGCACATGCTATGTTAACACGTCTCAATGGTGGTGGATTTGTTGTAAGTGTTAGGGCACCATTTAGTAACAAATCAGGTGCTGATGATTTATGTCGTCAATTTGAAACCGGCGGTGGTAGAAAGGCAGCGGCAGGCATTAACTTGTTGCCTGATGATCAATATAATTTGTTTGTTGAAAAATTCCAAACCGCATACCCTAGTTAAGGCATGTTTTGTTTATATAGCGCATTGATGTATTGCGCTATATAAATTGAATAAATAGACAATTTAGCTACCCGATTAAGCTTTAAATCAAGTCTTCTTAGTATTCCTCTAGTTACTCCCATCTTTAAAGCCGTTGTGTATAGGTGATTATTTTATGTGCAGGGTTTGAGATTGCTGTTATTATGTAATTTTCAAAAGAATGTCGCAGGATAGGCACCAATTACGGTGAAAGATAGGGGTATGGAAACCGAATTTTAGATTCAATCTAAAAAATAATAATGATAAAAAAGGTCTTCGCTCTCGGGGTATATGAAATTGTTTTACCTGTTTACTGTCCGAAAATTTGTTATATATAGTTTCTTAATACTTTTTGGTATTAGTGCTTATGTTGAAGCAATCGAAACAAGATCGACTATTAGCTCAGATCGAAACACCTATAGAATAAAAAATTTGGGTATTTGGACGTTTAATTACAGTTTTATGCGTCACTTTAAGAAAGGCGTATTGCGCGGTAAAGCATCCATTGACCCAGCATCTGCGCTTCAGAATCCTGATTATAAAAAACTTCCTTATCCTGGCAGTCATGACTGCAAAGCCGAAACTGACCCTTGTTTACTGAGTAATATCGGAAATAGCATGTTCATGGATAAACATACCTTCTCCATTTTGTTTCGCCAAACAGAAGATTTAAGCTGGACCGCAAGATTTAATTTTTTGTCAAATTCTATCGATATGTATGAGCAGTTGAGTACAAATATTCCCGTAAGTCAATTTACTTTTGGTACTGCTGGTATAGGCGATGTTCAGTTATTGATGACAAATCGATTAACTCAAACTAAACGAATGGATATTAATTTAACTCTTGGTGTTAATTTTCCATTGGGCAGTATTGATGAAACCGATGGTATTAATGATATGTTAGGAGAGGAGGGAATAGCACCTTATGATATGCAATTAGGGTCTGGGACTTATGACATCATTACCGAATTGTCATTAATTGGATTTTATTATGGATTGAAATATGGTTTTGACATTTCCTTAACTTCACCGACCGGCTTAAATAATCAGTATTATAATCGTGGAGACAGTTTAAAAATTAAGGGGTGGAGTAATTATACTTTTTCTTTTGGTACTCAACTTCGCGTTGGTGTAGTTCAAAATGTGCAGTCTCCCATCGAAGGAAGAGATGAGCGTTTGAGTGATAATATACGATATTCTGGGGGAAAACGTTTAGATGGCTTAGTTGGCTTAGGGCAAAAGTTTAAGGGCTTCGGTATATTTGTGGATTATGCCCATCCGCTATTGCAATATGCAAATGGCGTCCAAATGAAAACCACAGGTATTGTGTCAGGGAATATCGAATATACCTATTGATGGCTATTAAAATACGATGATGTGTTTATTTAAAAATTTCAGTTATGTATGTAATTACAAAGCGTTTACCCGAAATCGTAACAAGATAATTTTATAAAATTAATGTTAGAATTAATTCAGAATAAATTCAGGACATAAGTCCAGTATTTTCAAGTATGTAATTATGAAGATTAATTTGGCTAATTAATAAGCTTAATAATCATTTGTAAAACTAGCTCTCGGGGGAGGGAAGTATGAAGAATACCATATATAAGGGTACGCGCCTGCGCGCCCTATTGAAAAAAACGATTAAATTTAGCACCTTAGCGTTAGTTATATTTTCTTTAATTTCTTGTACATCGAAGGAAACAGACAATTCTAACTTAGCAACTCAACGACATTTAATTGCTGAACTGGAGCGCAACCATCTTATTTGGGCTCAGTCTGGTGTTGAGGAATATGCTTTTTCTTTGAGTAAAAACTGCACTGATTGCCCAGCTGATTTACAAAGTGAGCAAGAGATTATTGTAGAGAAAGACGCTAGCAATACAAACTCAGCAAAAACAGGCTTCGGCGCTAGAGCGATTTCTGCCCGCGATGATGATGACGATAAAAGACGACGAAGTTCTGCACAGCAGTCATTACAGATAAATTCGCTTTTTACTGACTTACGTCGAGCAATTTTAGCAAACTCTGTACAACAGGTCGCATACGATCCTGTTTTTGGTTTTCCTCAAACCGTATCGGTCTTTAATCCAGGGCAACAAATCAATATTCAAGCCTCTGATGATGACGATGACTTTCGAAATGTTAGGCCAACATTTACAATCCAAACGAATAGCTTTCGACGGTTAAACGCAAACACGAACAATAATAATGCTGCCCAAAACATTTCTTTGAGTGGTCAGCTTATTCGTCAAGATAATCAATTTTGGTTAGTTGAAAATAATGGACAATGGAAACAATTAAATATTCCGAATAACTTATTTTCTACCGTAAATGCTTTGCCAAATCAGTCTTTCGTCCAGGTTGCCGGTCAATGGTTACCAGGTGGTGTGAATGGTCAAGGCTATATCAATGTAGTAAATATCAATTCTCAGCAAACGAATCAATTGCAGAATAATTTGGCCGGATCAATTTTTTATACAGTGACAAACAATAATAATTTTGATTTAGATGATTTTTATCTAACCAGTGATGCTGGTCGAAATATATTTTTAGATTTATCTGAAAAATTGCAAGAATTAGCGTTTCAACTTGCGGGCCAGCGTGTCAACCTTAATGGTAATTGGACGCCCAGTTTCGGAGCACCTAATGCGCGCTTTATTCCTAATGGGTTGAATCCCGCGAATACAGTGCTTGAGCAATTCAGTGGAATACTTAGTCAAGGTTCCTCTTTTTCTATTCCTGGTTTACAGCAATCTAATTATATTTTGGTTGATGATTTCGGTACGGTGATAGAGTTACAAATTCCTAATAATATACTAAACAACTCTTTTGGTTTTGTTGGTCAGCGAGTAACAGTTTATGGTACACGCATTAATGCAGGTCAGTACGGACAGGCCGTAGTTAGTGTACAGGGAATTAGTATCAATCAGCAGCAAAATGTATTTACCAATTCCCAAGTGAGTGGAACAATTACTGCTGTTTTACCAGGAGATAATTTTGGCATTGCCGAACGAGTCTTATTGCAAACAGATGCAGGTTCTTCGATTACTGTTCAAATTCCATCAGCTTACCGCGATCCTTTTAACACCCTGACTGCTGGTATGCGTGTTCAAGTGAGTGGAGTATGGGGTGGCAATACGGCCTTTGCTCAAGGAGAATTTGAAGCTAGGTCACCCGTGCAAATTATTAACATGGGATTTACTAACAATAATTCTTATAGTGGTTATATTAGTAATGTGGGTTCAATTTCAAGTGGTACGAATTGCAATGCACAACAAACGGTTTATGGATTTACTACGGATTCTGGACAACAATTTCAATTGCATGTGAGCAATACAACATTGATCACTGGATTAAATAGTCAAAATATTAATATTCCTTTTCAAGCTAGAGTGCAAGTAACAGGGTTGCAATTGACACCGGGTGTATTGCAAGCAACAAATATCACTGTGTCACCTCAATATGAAACCACCATTTCCGGAACCATTATTGAAATTGGCTCCGCAGGAAGTACCTTTACTTGCGCTGGTACGCTTAGTTCATATCGATTGTTAGATAATTTAGGCAATGCTTATCACATTACTACAACAGCAAATACGACAATTCAAGGCGGCCAAGGCGCCTTTTTACGTATTGGTGATGTTGTGCAAGTGAACGGCACATTGAGTAACGATGGTACGAGCTTTAATGCAAGTCGAATAATATCAACAATATCTAATGGCGGTGTTCCATTTCCGAATAATCCAATACCCAATAGCAATATATCTTCATTTGTCGGTATAGTGACAGGGTTGGATTGCTCAGATGGATTTACGGACACCTATAATTTTGTCGATCAATCTGGCACTTTATATAAACTTAGAATTGACTTGAATGTGCAGCCAGATGTTTTCGTAGATGTTGGTACTTCACTGCAAGTTAGTGGTTCTATGTTAAATAATGAAATTATTGCTCAGCAAGTAACTCAATTACAGACATTTGCTGATCCCTTAAATCGAGTACCTGTTAGTGGGTCTATACTTTCATTGGTGAGTACGTCAACTTCAAATTGTAATAACGCTGTTTATACTTATCAGTTTCAAAATGATAATGGACAGATTCAGCAATTGAGGTTAACGAATGAAGCGGTACAACATACCGCACAGCCTATTGTGAATGGAACACGGTTAACGATTGTGGCTCGTGTTCAATCCATGAATACACAGTTAATTGATGCGACAGAAATTCAGTATCAAAACACAGGTGGTCAGTCTTTTGGTTTTGGTGGTCAATCATTGACGATGACAGGCACGATTACCGTAGCGGGTTGCGGAAATGAATACTATTTTGTTTCTAATGGAATTGGTTATCGTCTTACTGTTGGAAATTCAAATATATTCCCAACAGTTGGATCAACCTATACTGTGAGTGGTCAGTTAAATACTAATCAAGGTGGTCAAGTAAATGGTAATCAGCTGGTGGCAAATAGTATTCTGCCAAGCGCCTTACCTATTTTTAATTCGCCATCACCGTTTACTAGTGGAACAATTACATCACTGACTAATACGGAAACTTTGAGTTGTGGAGTTACCATAAGTACTTACATGTTCCAAAATAATGATGGCCGAATTCAGCAGCTTCGAGTGCCTAGTAATATCAGTACACAATTTCTGTCAGTGGGCAGTCGTGTCAATATTACGAACAAGATTGAATCATCTGATGGTTATACTATTGATGCACTAAGTATTAATCAGAGCGTATTTTAATTTGGCAATAAATTGAAGTAGTCAGTATTTTGATCTAAAAAATACTGGCTACTTTGTTTAGGTGTATGTTTCCCTCTCTCCGTCTGATTTATACGCTACCTCTAGTATTAATAATTTACTTCTAATGCTTTACATAGAAATTTCATCAGTGGTTCACCAGCTTGAAAACGCTTGAGCACCAAACTTTTGAGTTTAGGGCTACATATTTCCTCATCGGTGAGCCGTGATAGGGCAATATAGTCTTTGCGTTTTAAATCTTCCAGAAGCGGGTGATCTTTGGCATAACCACGTGGGGCATTGATTAAAGATTCCCCGGTAAAGTCGAATTGTTTTCGGAATTTCTTATCTAAGCTAGCGGCGAGCCATTGTTTTTCTTTCGCTACAATGTATTCTCGTATCTTTGAAAGCGAAGAGGAATCGGGTCTCCAGATACCCACACCGACGAAGCAGTTACTTTTTTCAACATGTAAATAAAATCCTGGTGAATGCACGTCTTTACCCATGGCATGACGAAATTGAATGCCTACATGGGTTTTGTAGGGTGTTTTATCTTTGCTAAATCGAACATCACGATATACTCGCATTAAGGAACCACCCACTTTTTTGGGTACTGCATAAAAATGTGGGGAAAGTGTCGCTAGGTCATCTGACATATCAGCGATAAAAATGAGTGCTGGAGTGCGTATTTCATCTTCATATTCTTGTTTGTGTTCGTTAAACCAATCACGATTATTATTTTTAGACAATTTTTGTAAGAATTTGAAGCTTGATTGATTGAAGTAGGATTTTGCCATTGTTGAGACTCCGAATTGATAAAATGTTTTTTTTAACGCGTAGAGATATTTTACATCAAGGATTTCAAGCAAAGATCAAAAATTTTACTCATACATATTTGAAACCGTAGATATATTCAGCAGTGAGAAAGTTTATTACCAACACAATAAATATAAAATTAGTAGAATTGCTTTGTGACTAATAATTACTGTATTATTAAACGACATGAGTCGTGCGTAATGTATCCTTATTCAATATTTCACGATATTCACTTCTCCTTTGCTATAATAAGCTCGTGATTTAATGTTTACAAATGCACATTTTGGTTTTTATGGTATCTAAGTAACTATAAGCTTATTAAAATTATGACTTTTTCATTTCGTAAAACTACACATCATTTATTGACTATCTCCGGTATTTTGCTATTTACCGCGTGCGGTGAATCAGAACCACCGGCTCAAGGGGGTGGGTTTCCGACACCGATGGTTTCAGTTGCAGAAGTTATCGTGAAAACTGTAACGCCTTGGGCGCAAGTTAATGGTCAAATAGTGGCAAAAGAAATTGTCGAAATTCAGCCACGAGTAGGTGGTGTTATTAATAAAGTGAGTTTCAAGGAAGGCGAATCAGTCAAAAAAGGCGATTTACTTTATGTGCTGGATCAGCAGCCTTTCAAAACAGAGTTAAGTGGGGCGAAAGCAAATTTATCTCGTGCACAAGCCCAAGCAAGCTTAGCCGTTTCCGAAGTTACCCGTGCAAAAGACTTAGTTAAACGCAATTTGTTATCGCCAGAGAAATACGATCAGCTTTTAGCTACAGAGAATCAGGCACACGCAAATGTTGAATCAGCAAAAGCGTCTGTAAAGTTAGCAGAACTTAATTTGGCTTATACTAAAATACGTTCACCCATTGATGGTCAAATTGGGCAAACATTGATTTCTCAGGGCAATTTGGTGTCTTCTACACCCACACCTGATCATCTAACGACGATATTTTCTTTGGATCCCATCTATGTGATGTTTGGTGTAGATGAGATGAATTATTTAAAACACATTAAAACGATTAAAAAGTTTACTCAGGAAAAGAGTGATCAGAAGCCAATAATTCAATTTGGCTTGAGTCATGAAAAAGATTACCCTTATGAAGGGCATATCGACTTCATTAGCAGCCAAGTGAATGCTGATACGGGGACAGTGCTAATTCGAGCAGTCTTGGATAATAAAAATCGCGATTTGATACCCGGGTTATTCGCTAAAGTTAAAGTGCCAATATCGGATCCTGTAGAAGCACTATTAATTAGTGACCATGCAGTTCTGACAGATCAAGACCGAAGATACGTCTATGTGCTTAACGATAAAAATCAAGCATTACGCCGTGATGTGAAACTGGGTGGGCAATTTGATGGATTACGAATGATTACTGAAGGTCTAAGTGCTGGAGAACAAATTGTTGTGCATGGCATTCAGAAAGTATTCTTTCCTGGTATGGAAGTTAAGCCACAAGTCATTGTCATGGGTGAGATGCCAATAGCTGCCGCACCTAAACCCCCATCTGCAGAACATTGATCATAAATTTATGAAAGACTTTTCACGCTTCTTTATCGATCGGCCCATATTCGCGGCGGTTTTATCCATATTGATATTTGTTGCTGGTTTAATTTCCATGCAGTTGTTACCTATCAGTGAATATCCGGACGTCGTGCCACCCACGGTTACCGTGCAAGCCGTTTATCCTGGCGCAAACCCCAAAGTAATTGCTGAAACAGTTGCCACACCATTAGAAGAAGCGATTAATGGTGTGGAAAACATGATGTATATGAAGTCTGTCGCTGGTAGTGACGGCGTCTTGGCGATGACAGTTACCTTTAAACCTGGAACCGATATCGATTTGGCTCAGGTGCAAGTTCAAAATCGTGTAAGTCAAGCGACGCCTCGTTTACCTGAAGATGTTCGTCGTTTAGGTGTCTCGACTCAAAAACGTTCGATAAATCTTACCATGGTTGTGCATTTGTTATCGCCAAAGGGAAGTTACGATGCAACTTATTTGCGAAACTATGCTGTATTACACATTAAAGATGAATTGGCCCGAGTTGCAGGTGTAGGCGATGCACTCATTTTTGGGGCAGGTGATTATGCCATGCGTATCTGGTTAGATCCGGGTAAGGTTGCTGCCAGAAATTTAACCGCTTCAGATATTGTCAATTCAATTCGAAATCAAAATATCCAAGTTTCAGCGGGTCAAATCGGTGCACCGCCGCAAGCGACAGAATCCGCTTTTACACTTTCAATTAACGCAAAAGGTCGATTAGTTAGTGAGGAAGAGTTTGCTAACATTATCGTAAAAACTAGCCCAAATGGCGAAGTGACTCGGTTACGTGACGTTGCACGACTAGAACTTGGAGCATCAGAATATGCGCTTCGTTCACTGCTCAATAACAAGCAAGCTGTCGCCATACCGATCATGGCAGCGCCAGGTGCAAACGCAATTCAGCTGTCTGAAGATGTGCGTGCGAAAATGGAAGAATTGTCTGCGCAATTTCCACCAGATCTTAATTGGCAAGTGGTATATGATCCAACTATTTTCGTTAAAGGCTCTATTGAAGCTGTTGTTACTACTTTATTAGAAGCTGTTTTGCTCGTTGTGTTTGTTGTTATTTTGTTCTTGCAAACTTGGAGAGCTTCAATCATTCCGTTGTTAGCAGTACCGGTATCGATTATCGGGACTTTTACGGTTTTATTGTTATTAGGTTTTACCATTAACACACTTACTTTATTTGCACTGGTGCTCGCGATTGGTATTGTGGTGGATGATGCAATTGTCGTGGTTGAAAATGTTGAGCGTAATATTGCGGAGGGGTTGTCTTCCCTAGAAGCGGCTCATAAAGCCATGCGAGAAGTGAGTGGGCCAATTATCGCAATAAGCTTGGTTTTGATTGCTGTGTTTGTACCAATGGCCTTTTTGTCAGGTGTGACAGGTCAGTTCTATAGACAATTCTCGGTGACCATCGCGATTGCAACTGCCATTTCTGCGATTAATTCGTTAACACTTTCACCTGCGCTTGCTGCAGCAATATTAAAAGGTCACGATGAAGAACCTGATCGGTTGACACGCATTATTAATGCGCTGTTTGGTTGGGTTTTTCGCCCATTTAACGCCGTTTTTAATTATAGTGCGAACAAATATTCCGGTACTGTCAAGGGGATGTTATCGCATCGTAAACCCATATTTCTCGTCTATCTATTGTTGATTGGGTTAACTTGGAGTGTTTTTAATTCAGTTCCCGGCGGATTTATTCCTACTCAAGATAAGCTTTATCTGATTGGTGGGGTCAAACTGCCTGAAGGCGCTTCTTTAGATCGAACAGAGGCGGTAGTTAAAAAAATCAGTGAATTAGCACTAGAGACTGAAGGCATTGAAGATGCTGTTGCGTTTCCGGGGTTGAACACATTGCAGTTCACGAATACGTCAAATACAGGCACAATATTTTTTCCATTAAAAAGCTTTGAAGAACGTAGTCGATCTGCGCTTGAAATAACAGCCGAACTTCAAGGCAAAATATTTTCAATTCAAGAAGGTTTTGGTTTCGCCATTATGCCGCCACCGATCCTAGGTTTAGGTACAGGTTCTGGTTATTCGGCTTATATACAAGATCGAGGCGGATTGGGTTATGGTGAGTTGCAAAATTCAGTGCAACAAATGACGGGCGCGATAACTCAAGTTCCTGGGCTTACATTTCCAATTTCATCTTATCAGGCGAATGTTCCGCAGTTAGATGTGAATGTGGATCGAGATAAAGCTGAAATTCAAGGTGTGCCGTTAAAAGAGTTATTTGATACTTTACAAATATATCTTGGTTCAATGTATGTTAATGATTTCAATCGATTTGGCCGAACATATCAAGTTATTGCCCAGGCAGATGCACCGTATCGTGAGAACGCTGATCAAATAGCAGAATTAAAAACGAGAAATCGTGATGGTCAAATGGTACCGATTGGCAATCTAACGGAAATTACGCAATCATATGGTCCTGACCCAGTTATTAGATACAACGGATATCCCGCAGCTGATCTAATCGGTCAGGCTGACCCTCGCATGATGTCTTCAAGCCAAGCATTGGCCGCTGTGAGTGATGTTGCATCAAAAGTTTTACCTAAAGGTATGAGCTTGGAGTGGACGGATTTAAGTTATCAACAAACCACTCAAGGTGATGCGACTATTGTTGTGTTTGTTCTTTCAATTTTATTGGTTTACTTAGTATTAGCAGCACTGTATGAAAGTTGGACATTACCGCTAACCATTATTTTAATTGTGCCTATGTGTATTTTGTTTGCACTTTATGGCGTGTCTTTGGTTGAAGGTGACAATAATATATTTGTCCAAATCGGACTTGCCGTATTAATCGGTTTAGCTTGTAAAAATGCAATTTTGATCGTTGAGTTTGCAAGAGAGTTGGAAATGGAGGGTAAAACACCAATTCAAGCGTCAATTGAGGCCTGTCGACTAAGGCTTAGACCGATAATAATGACTTCCGTGGCGTTTATTGCGGGCGTAATTCCAATGGTTTTTGCCGCTGGTGCAGGCGCAGAAGTTAGACATATCATGGGAATCACAGTTTTTTCAGGCATGATTGGTGTAACTTTGTTTGGATTATTATTAACACCAGTATTCTATACAGCGTTGAGAACGATAGTGTTAAGGAATAAACAGCCATCTAACCATTGATTTATTCGATGTAATCCCAATTTCTCTATTATTAATTCTTTTTTTATCTGATTTACTCGTTGATATTCCTTAAATTGCATTGTTAAGCATTGCAATTTTTTGGTGCTATAATTTGATCAATTATTATAAGCAAGGATGTGTTATGGACCCCATGATTGAAGAGCTTCTAAGTTCACTGTTTGGTTTTTGGATTGGCTTTGCTATTGTCGTTGTTATTCTGCTAAAAACATCGATTAAATTTGTTCCGCAAAATCGCGCTTATGTCATTGAGCGTTTTGGAAAATTTCAATCAACTAAAATCGGTGGATTAAATTTTATTGCACCTTTTATAGATAAGGTTGCCTATGAGCGTACGTTAAAAGAGCAGGCAATTGATGTTCCTAGCCAAAGTGCCATTACAAAAGACAATATTGGTTTGACGGTAGATGGTGTTTTGTATCTTAAAGTGCTCGATCCCTATAAAGCAAGTTATGGTGTGGAAAATTACGCCTTTGCCGTGACGCAATTGGCTCAAACGACAATGCGATCTGAAATTGGCAAGATGGACCTTGATAAAACATTTGAGGAGCGTGATACATTAAATGTGGCTATAGTCAATGCAATCAATGAAGCAGCGGAGCCTTGGGGTGTTCAAGTATTGAGATATGAGATTTCAGACATTGTTCCACCACGAAGTGTACTCGAAGCCATGGAGCGTCAAATGAAAGCAGAACGAGACAAGAGAGCGACAATTCTTGAATCCGAAGGTGAACGACAATCTTCCATTAATAAGGCTGAAGGCGATAAACGAGCGATAGTGCTCGCTGCTGAAGCTGATCGAGAGCAACAAATTTTGCAAGCGGAAGGGGAAGCTCGTGCCATAGAAATGGTTGCTGAAGCAAAGGCTAATGCATTAAGAACAATCGGTGAAACCGCTGCAACCAGTGAAGGTCAAAAGGCCGTACAACTTGATTTGGCAACGTTAGCGATTGAAGCAAAGAAAGCAATTGCAAAAGATTCAACGATTGTTTTAATGGATGGAAAATCGAATGAAACTGGTGCTGTAGTTGCTGAAGCTGTGGCAGTCGTGACTGCGATGAATGAATCAAAGGCGTTTGGAGTAAATTAAATTACGAGGCTAACATAATGGAATATTTTGCTGAACATCAGCATGCGGGCTGGTTTACCCTTGGTTTCATTTTATTGGGTGTGGAAATGTTGGTGCTGGGATTTTCTACGGGTTTTGTTTTATTTATTGGTTTAGCCGCATTGCTCACTGGTGGTTTTATTTGGTATGACATCATTCCACAGACCTGGCTAGCAGGGGTAGCATGTTTTGGTATCAGTTCAGTCGTCATTTCTGCTTTATTATATAAACCCCTTAAATCATTACAAAACAATGATGGTGAAGATAAAAAAGATGCCAGTAGTGATATTATCGGATTGGAATTCCGAATTGAGCAAGATATTAATAGTTTGAATGCAGGCGTAACAAAATATTCAGGAATTGATTGGAAAGTTGAGATTGATAAAAGTGCCGAGATTGAAGAGCTCAATAGTGGCACTTTAGTAAAAGTTGTATCAGTTGATGTTGCTTTATTTCGCGTAGTACCGGTTTGATAAACCATAAATTATTCTGACATAATTTAGTGCATGGAAAGCAAAGGCCTTTTTTATTTAGTGAAATTAGTATTTTTGTTCAGAATTCAGATTTGCAATTTCTGAATATTTTAGCTAGGATTAGCTTATCAGTTTACAAGGCTGATAGTAGGACTAAGCACTCCAGTACAGGGCTTATTAGCATGAAATATAATGCTGGATAAATCTGCTTAGTCTCTGTCCTCAAGCGATCCTTCATTTATTTCATAATTTTGTCACGTTAATTTGGAGTACATTATTATGTCAAATAAGATTTTATTTGGGTTATCACTCATCGAACGACTCATCAAATCTGGCGCATTAAATCGTTTTTCTGATGCGGTGAATTCGAAAAACGCAAATACAATGTCAAAGATATTAAATGATGTGGACTATTCTGCCTCAGCCAATAAAGCGACGGTCGATACTTTTATGAATAATCCTAAGGCCTTTAAAAAAAGTTAATCTTAACTGTTATTCACTTTCCTGTGAGTTTGTACAAAACTCACAGGAAGGTTTATTTTATCTCAATGCAATAGGCTTAATTTTAAAAAGATATAATTAACTACATTGACATACTCATAATTAATTCGCTACTTACAGCATCAATGCTTACATGATAAGAAAAATTACCTGTGACATTTGGATTTTGGAAATAAACATCCCACATTGGTTTTTTTGCATTTACTAGTAGCGCATGACATTGAATATCAGATTTAGGTACTTCGATTAATGTTTGTATGGGGGTAATTTCATAATCATTAATTTGTGTTACTTGATCGTTTAATCGGCAAGTAATATTTTTATCAAGAGTTTCATACCAAATTTGCACGGCAGTATCATCTAACGCAGTGAGTACTGCAGTATTAATATCAATTAGATTCGCTGGATGCTCAATGACTATGTCGCTTTTTATACCAATTGATTGCCTTTTAATTGTGCCTGGTTCAAGTGCTAATACAAAAGCTTCTAAAGTATAATTACCTTTTGGTGTTAGGCCATTACTATCAAAGCGAATCTGATCCCATGCTACCTCTCTAGTAATAGATTCACCCGTTTTTAATACACTGATTCCTTCTTCTGTAGAGCTAAAGGGTAAATCGTTTGGATTGCTTAAAACCAAGGTATTCAAGTTCATACCAGCAAGCTCTATTTGCAAAGGACTTGCATTGGCAGCAAATGTAATAAGTTCAATATCAACAGTACTGTTATTGGTGAATATCGCAGTGACAGTTATTAATTCTCCCATTTGATATGTTGATGAATTATTTTCAATGCTAATGTCTAATCCATCTGGCATTACAAGCGCATTGTTTTTTGGAAGGGTTGGCGTCCATGAAAACACCGAATGGCATACGTTACAGGTTATTGAGGAAGATATATGTGATGCATTTTTTCCCATGGCTATGATGCTATTGTGACAACTATCGCAAGTACCAATTGTTTCTTTATGATCAACAACAATAATGGGAATAAATGAAATATTGCTATGACATGCTTCACAGGTATTAGTTGTGGATATATGTGTTGGGTTAATACCAGATGAAATCACATTATTATGGCAGCTTTCGCAGGATCCAATCACTTGAGTGTGATCTATTGCAATTGCGGGTATAAATGTATTAGTGCTATGGCAAGTTACGCACGAATCTGAACTTGTGACATGGCTAGTGTTTTTTCCAATTGCGATTATATTATTGTGACAATTTATACAAGTACTAGGAGAGGAAATTTCTGAATGGTCTACAGCTATAATTGGTGTCCAAGTGCTAGTGCTATGGCAACTTGCACAAGAATCTGAAGTATCGATATGTGTTGTGGTTCTACCGCTAGCAATAATACTATTGTGGCAATCTACACAAGCTCCACTAACCAGATTATGATCAACTTCACGCATGAACTCCTCTGATACGGTAATGGTAATTGTATCTTCCATTTGTTCCCCATCAGGATCGTCAACTAAGACTGAGATTTCATAGATCCCATCAATGTCAGGGATAAATGCAGTATTATATTGTTTTGCGTCAACAAGTTTGGCATTGCTAAGTTCAGGCATGTTGACGATCTCCCATTGAATAATAGTATCTGCTGGTGGCGGTGTCGGGGAGAAATATGCAAAACTTAATGAAATAATTGATTCGGAGCCAACAAAGCGATCAGGACCAGCATTTACTATTTTTTCAACAACTTGAATTTGAATTTGATCATTACTGATTTCATGTCCACTATGGCTCACTATTTCCTGTATTACGTAATTACCAAGTTTATTTGTAGAAAAATTTACACCGCCAGGGTTATTTCGATCCAGCGTAACGCTAGAATCATTTGGTTGCTTTAGTATATTCCACTCAATTATTACACTAGGATCATTAACGCTGCCTTGTATGAAAATTTCTTTGCCCAATACAGTAAAATAATCAGGTATACCCATGGGTGGTGCTACAGGGAGTGTTGGTGGATGAATATGAATAGGTGGAGTAGGAGTTGAAAAACTAGGTGGACTAATTGTCGATAAATCTGAATTTACTTTAATTAATACGTGATCACGTCCACTATATAACTCCCCATCAAATACCCTTAGTTCAAGAATATATGTGCCAGGCATATCTGGTCGAAATGAAGCATAAGCTGAGCTTGCATCATCCAGAAAGGGTGAACTGCCGTCAGGGACAATTGAAAAAATCCATTGATACTCTAGTTGATCTCCATCAGGATCATGTGACATGCTGCCATTTAAATAGACAATTTCCTCCATATAAATGATCGATTTATTACCCGCATCAGCGACAGGTGCGCGGTTATGCTGACACCCAATGAGTAAGATTGAAATGCCTAATATAAATGCAATTGTTATGGTATTCCTCACCCCAGTCTTTCGACTCATAATTTTCTCCCTAAATTTTTAATTGATTTATGTATTTTTGATACATCAATATATTAAACGTGGTTTATTTTTTATTTTGTACGTCATTCGGCAGGAAACAGTTCCATTTTAATTTTTGTTATTGGAAAACTGCGTAGATGTAAATAATTTACGTTAAGAAACTTAGTCTATGAGACATTGATAGAATGAAATTATCCTGAATAAAATTCGGTAGATAAGCGATCGTTTAAATTAATTAATTCTTTAAAAATCGTATTGAAAATAGCTGTAATATGAGAAAAATCGAATGCAGGGTGACTAATTTATTGCCTAAAAAAATTTAATAACCATTTTGCAAATATGATTTCATGTGTTTCAAGGTCTAGTGAATTTAATCCATCTTCTAATGTTTTTCCACCAAGTTTAATCGCTCGATGCTTCATTAACGTCGACGAATAATCTTTAGAAAATTCAGGGTGACCTTGAATTGAAATAATGGAGTCCTCAATTTGGTACATATAGTTAGGACAAAAATGACTACTTGCCAACAAATGAGCGTTATCAGGCAATTGCATCACTTGGTCTTGATGGCTGACAACAATGTTTAAGGTGTCTAGTGGAGGTTGCATCCAGGTTTTTTTTTCAATGATCCGGTTGACTGAAACACCAACTCCCCAACCTTTATTGGATTTTTCGGTTTTGCCGCCTAATGTGTCTGCGATGAGTTGATGACCAAAACAGATGCCTGCCAATTTAATTTTTTGAGCAAATAAAGTGCGAATAAATTTTTTAAATTCGTCTAACCAAGCCAGTTCCTCATAAACACTGGCTTTACTGCCAGTGGTAATATAAGCATCACATTCGTTAATACTGTCAGGGTATTCACCTATTTCGACATGATATATTTGAGTTTCAATAGTTGGGTCAATTTTTTGAAATAAATCGACAAACATCTGGGGGTAATTCCCAAATTTTGACTGGTATTCTTCTAGGACAGAATCACACTGTAATATGCCGAGCTTCATCGGTACCCACCTTGCATTGGACAATTATTGATACTTACATCTAAAATAGTTATTAGTTGAATCATTATACTACAGGATGAACAAGGATATTCATGGACGCTAGAGATGTTAAAACCGTAGATGATGCTAAGAAAATCGTTAACGAGCGAAATTTAACACATGTCAAAGTTGGAGTATTTGATATCGACGGAATTTTGCGCGGAAAATATATGTCAAAAGCCAAGTTTTTTTCCGCACTTGATAGTGGTTTTGGATTTTGCGATGTTGTATTAGGCTGGGATTCAAAAGACCAGCTTTATGACAATGTTGAATTTACTGGGTGGCATACAGGTTACCCTGATGCAGCCACGCGGATTATCCCTGAATCCTGTCGAGATCTTCCGTTTGAAGATAACGGATTATTTTTTCTCAGTGAGTTTGTAGGCGATGCTGAAGAAATATGTCCTCGATCATTATTAAATAAAGTACTGACTCAAGTCTCAGATATGGGTTTTTCCTTACGGGCTGCATTCGAATATGAATTCTTTGTGTTTAATGAGACTCGAGATTCTGTTCGAGAGAAAAACTATCGAGATTTGAAACCTATTGCGCCGGGTTACTTTGGATACTCTGTATTGCGCAATTCTGTCGACACAGACATCTATCAAAAAATACTTAATTTGTGTGAAGAGATGGATTTTCCTCTGGAAGGGTTACACGAAGAAACGGGACCGGGTGTTTTAGAGGCAGCGATTGCTGTTGACGATGCCCAGTCTGCAGCGGATAAAGCGGCATTGTTTAAAACATTTTCAAAGGTCATCGCTCAACGTAATAATCAAATGATCACTTTCATGGCAAAATGGTCACCTGATTGGCCAGGGCAAAGTGGACATATTCATGTTTCTTTAAACGACAAGAAGAATCAATCATTATTTTACGATGCGAGCCAAGCGCATAATATGAGTGAAACTATGCAATATTTTGTAGGCGGTCAACAAAAACTCATGCCTGAGTTACTTGCGATGATAGCACCTACTGTAAATAGTTACACACGACTTATACCCGGTTTTTGGGCACCAACGGAAGCCAGTTGGGGTGTTGAAAATCGGACCTGCGCCTTGAGGGTGATTCCTGGCAGTGAAAAATCTCAACGCGTTGAATATCGCATTGCTGCGGCAGATGCTAATCCTTATATTGCTTTGTCAGCAGTTATTGCCTCTGGTTTATGGGGAATTAAAAATAAAGTATTGCCGACGAATCAAATTACGGGTAATGCATATGAGCAGGAATTTCCTAAAGAGGCTCAGCTTCCAACCACGTTATGGGATGCTGCACAGCGACTTAAATCATCCAGTGTTGCAAAGGAATTATTTGGTGTGGCTTTCGTTAATCATTTCGCTGCAAGTCGAGAGTGGGAAGAAAGAGAATATCGAAAGCACATTAGTGATTGGGAAATGGAACGTTATTTCGAAATCATCTAGGATCTTAATAAATGACAAACACATTCCAAACTATTTCGCCGATTGATAATTCTATTATCGTCGAAAAAAATTATTCGACAGAGTTAGAAATATCTACCACTGTAGAACTCGCAAGTCAGGCGCAGACTGAGTGGTCAAAAACACCGATAAAACAGCGAGCGCTGATTTGTTTAAAAGCGGTTGATGCACTGCTAGCAAATCACGTACCTATTTCCGAAGAAATTACGAAGCAAATGGGTCGGCCTATTCAATATTCAGTAGGAGAAATAGCGGGTTTTTCAGAGCGAGCTCGATACATGATCGGAATAGCAGAAGAAAAATTGGCAGATATACACGTTAAAGAAATAGAAGGATTTAATCGTTTTATTCGACGTCAGTCGCTGGGAGTAATATGTGTTATTTCTCCCTGGAATTATCCTTATCTCACCGCGGTAAATTCGATTATTCCAGCAATCATGTCTGGCAATGCTGTTGTGCTTAAACCTTCAGCACAAACGCCATTAATCGCAGAACGAATAAAAGAAACATTTGATGTTGCAGGGCTGCCCAATGGCGTATTTCAGTGTCTTTATTTAGATCATCAAAGTACTCGAAGTCTCATACAAAATGATGATATTAGTCATGTAGCATTCACTGGTTCTGTTAAAGGCGGTCTTGCGGTGCAAGATGCGGCTAAAAATCGATTTATTGGATTGGGATTAGAACTTGGTGGAAAGGATCCAGCATATGTCAGAGCAGATGTGAACTTAGATACTGTGGTGCCGAATTTGGTCGATGGTACTTATTTTAATTCTGGGCAGTCTTGCTGTGGTATTGAGCGAATCTATGTTCACGAGTCAATTTATGAAGAATTTGTCGAGCGTTTTGTTAAAGAAGTCAATAATTACGTGTTGGGTGATCCTATGGACACATCAACAACATTAGGGCCTATGGTACGAATAAGTGCAGCAGATTTTGTGCGACAACAAATTGAAGACGCTGTAGCCGCAGGTGCTACTGCTTGTATAGACCCCGCTAATTTTCCAGCTAATAAAGTCGGTTCAGCCTATTTAGCACCTCAAGTATTAGTTGATGTGGATCATACGATGAGTGTCATGCGGGATGAAAGTTTTGGCCCCGTTGTGGGGATCATGAAAGTGGCTTCAGATGTTGAAGCCATAGAATTAATGAACGACAGTGAATTTGGTTTAACAGCATCTGTTTGGACAAAGGATGAAGCGACGGCATTGACGATGGGTAATGAAATAAATGCTGGCACTTTTTTTATGAACCGTTGTGATTATTTAGACCCAGCTTTGGCGTGGAGTGGTTTTAAAAACTCTGGTAGAGGCTGCACGCTTTCTGAAGTTGGCTATGAACAATTGACTCGCCCTAAATCCTTTCACCTTAAAAGGAAAGAATCATGAATGATCAAGTGGGAAATTGGAATTATCCTACCCAAGTAAAATTTGGCGCGGGGCGAATTAAAGAATTGGCAGATGTATGCATTGGTATGGGGATTAAAAACCCATTGCTAGTGACGGATCACGGATTAGCCGATTTGCCCATGGTGACTCAATTAGTAGAGCAGTGCCAAGGTGCCGGTGTTAATGTCAGAATATTTAAAAATGTAAAATCAAACCCCACTGGCGAAAATGTCGAAGAGGGATTAGTTGCTTATATGACTGGGAAACATGATGGTGTTATTGCTTTTGGTGGCGGTAGTAGTCTGGATGCGGGTAAAGCGATTGCGTTAATGGTAGGTCAAGATTTGGATTTATGGTCTTTTGAAGATGTTGGAGATAATTGGTTGCGTGTTAACGAATCGACTGTCGCGCCGATTATTGCAGTACCGACTACTGCAGGGACAGGTTCTGAAGTAGGTAGAGCATCAGTGATACATGATGTGAAAGCGAATAAGAAAAAAATTATTTTTCATCCAAAAATGGTACCTCAAGTGGTTATTGCTGACCCCGAATTAACCATTGGTCTAAATGTTAAAATGACAGCAGCTACTGGCATGGATGCGTTGTCGCATAATCTTGAAGCGTATTGTGCGCCGGGATATCATCCCATGGCTGACGGTATTGCACTGGAAGGTATTCGTTTGATTAATGAAAATCTAGCCAAAGTTGTGAAAGATGGCAGTGATATGGAAGCAAGAGGTCATATGATAACTGCTTCTATGATGGGTGCGACGGCATTTCAAAAAGGATTGGGTGCAATGCATGCTTTAGCTCATCCATTGGGTGCGATATATGATGCTCATCATGGTTTGCTTAACGCCATTTTGATGCCATATGTTTTAAAGAATAATCAACCGGCTATTGAATCACGAATTATCCGCTTAGCGAATTATATCGATTTAGATAATGTTTCGTTTAATGGTTTTGTAGATTGGATTATTGATCTGCGCAAAGTTATTGGCATTCCAAATTATCTATCAGATATTGGTATTAAGCGTGACAGGATTAATGAAATATCGGCAATGGCAATTGAAGATCCTTCGAATGGCGGAAACCCAGTTGAAATGACACAAGAAGATTATCAAAAAATACTTACGGATGCGATAGAGACAGATATATAAATTATTACTCTTTTATTGTAATTAAATACTATGTTTTAGGAAAAACTATTTTTCTTTTGTATTACTGAATTGTACTATCGTTATTTGCTATAAATTTTTTTAACAACTCATCATTTATTCATCTCATCTATGCTCACTAAATCTTTCGATGATGTAATGGGCCATCTATATTTAAAATTTACTAGATATCTAGTTTTTCTGAGTAAAAAAATACTCTCAATATAAAAATACGATGCTTAGGATTAGATCGACAAAGGTAAAGAGCCAGAGAATGAAACTATTCCCATACCATTAAATGATGGGTAGATGATCTTAAATATATAGTTTTGTAAAGCAGTTTTTAATTCGATACAGTGATGAAAAAAATTATTGTGTAACAAATTGAGAGTGTACTGCATCTAACAATGACATTTCACTAATTTAATAGAAGAGACTAAAAAATGAAAAAAATCGCTGTGAAGGAATGGGGTGAACTTGAAGATCGAAAACCAGTATACGCCCTTGTTGGTGAAGTTGATTTAGTGGTTGTTCGATATGATGAAACTGTAACCGTTTTATATGGTCGATGTGCTCATCGAGGTGCATTAATGTCGGATGGTCATATTGATGGTAATAATATTATTTGTGGTGTTCATGGTTGGGATTACCGTTTGGATACAGGAGTGAGTGAATATAATAACACAGAGACTTTACCCAAGTTCAAAGCATGGGTGGAAGAGGGTAAGGTCTATGTTGATGAAGATGAAATCCAAACCTGGACAGAGAGCAACCCACAACCCTATAACCGAGATAGTTACCAGGGGTTATTTCAAGATCATACAGGTACTCAGGATGAACCTCATGTAAATTTTATACGCAAACTCGCAAATGAAGGACTGTCGAAAATGGGTCATCATGGCCCTGCGGCAGCAATGGGTGTGCCGCGAGATCAGTTACCCAAGTGGGAAGACTTACAATTTGTGGTGGCGCAATTGCATAAGTTGCCGTTGCTAGATGAAGAAAAAGTTGGGACTAATATTGTTATTGGTCCACGTGCAAAAAAACCTTTGCATTTAGACATACCATTATTTGTTTCAGATATGAGTTTTGGTGCATTGTCAGAAGAAGCCAAGGTAGCACTCTCCAAAGGGGCTGAAATGGCAGGAACTGGTATATGTTCAGGTGAGGGTGGTATGTTACCCGAAGAGCAGACGGCAAATTCACATTATCTATATGAACTCGCATCAGCACGATTTGGTTTTTCTTGGGATAAAGTACAAAAAGCACAGGCATTTCATTTCAAAGGTGGTCAAGGTGCAAAAACTGGAACAGGTGGTCATTTACCCGGTAATAAAGTGAAGGGTAAAATTGCTCAAGTACGTGAATTACCAGAAGGGCAATCAGCCATCTCTCCGTCACGCTTTCCAGAATGGACTGACTTGACTCAGTTTCGAGATTTTGCTGAAGAAGTCAGAGAGAAAACTGGTGGTATACCTGTCGGCTTTAAACTTTCTGCACAAAAAATTGAAAAGGATATAGACGCCGCATTAAAAGTTGGTGTTGATTATATTATACTTGATGGCCGAGGTGGCGGAACTGGCGCTGCACCTTTAATTTTTCGTGATAATATTTCGGTACCAACCATTCCTGCATTGGCGAGAGCTAGACGGCATTTAGATGCTTGTAACGCTTTTGATGTATCACTTGTTATCACAGGCGGACTTCGGCATCCTGCGGACTTTGCAAAAGCCATGGCGTTAGGTGCAGATGCAATCGCGGTTTCTAATGCTGCCTTACAAGCTATTGGTTGCTTAGGAATGCGTGCCTGTAACACTAACAATTGCCCTGTAGGAATAGCGACGCAAAAAGAACATTTACGTCGCAGGTTACCCGTTGATATTGGTGCAGAACGTCTGGCTCGCTATTTTGAGGCGTCGGTTGAATTAATGATGGTATTGGCGCGTGCAGCAGGCCATCGACATCTTCAAGATTTTACTGTTGAAGATCTAACAACCTATAAAAATGAGATGGCGCAATTAACCGGTGTTTCCTATGGTGGTATTGGCTAGTCAACAAAATGCCTAGATATTATACTCAAAAATTTTTCTAGAATCTTGATTTCGTGCGAAATGCTAAATGAAATAATCATAAAAATCTGCCCATTATTTTATAAGTTAAATCAAGCTGCCTTTGAATTGGCCATTCATTTTCAGCTTGATTTAATTTGCATATCAAAATCTTACCTTAATTAGTTCGAAATAATAACGTACCCATTGAAAGGTTCAAAATTTCTTGAAAACCCTAGAAAGAAGTACTAAGGTTTAGTTTAAATGCTATTTTTGTAGCCAATAAATAAAAACAAATAATAATAAGCTTTAATGTGGGGTCTCATCGTAGGCCGGTAGAACATCAAACGACAAAAGGGAAGGCGTTATTCAATTAATTATTATTGATTAGCGAGATCATTATTTATTTTTTTATACCAATGAAGAAATAATGGTTATATTTATGACAATCCATTCTTATTTTATTTTTTGAATTCTATTTTATCAATATTTATTACCACTACATTACGATCCTTGTAATATTTAAAGCACAATGTTCATTGTCGATTAAAACTACGGTGTAATAAATACATCTGTTTATAAATAATTTTTAAAGTAAATTCCGTTTACACATATGGATCGGTGTAAAGGTAAAACTAAACTGTGGGGGAGTTGGTGAATGAGGTATGAAAAGTTTGATCGTCAATGTATTCGAGAATTTTTTGGAACTGATATTCAGAAAGTAAAAATTTGGGCATTTTTTATATTCATTTCAATGTTGATCATGGGATGCGAGCCAGTCCCGCAGGGAAATTCTAATGCTGTAAGCGCATCTTGGGATGATGAAACCGAAACTTTAAGTGTATCTGGCTTTCAAGAAGCCAGTGAGGAAAGTGTGTTAATTCATGATGCAACAAACGGAAGTTTGTTAGGATCGGCGATAGTAAAAAGTGACGGGAGTTGGGCCGCCAGTAGTACGACATCTGCCTGTGACGTGCACATTGATTTGCCTTCGGGTACAGCGACAGTTCCGGTCGATAATGCGCCTGAAGATTGTGGATTGAACGCGACTGCACGCAGTTCTGGCATAGGTAGCCGAGTTGCGACAGAAAATGATATTCCCACTGGTGTGTTGGTGGTAGGTAATCCTCAACCATTAAATGCTGTTCCTAACGGCGTCATTTTGAGTCCACCACAAGATTTGAATATTAATGTTGGGCAAACAGTTAATTTTGCCAGTACGGTTATTGGTACTGCGGTAGCACCTCCTTTTTCTTATTTTTGGAATTTTTCGGGATCTGCACCGAACGCAGCAATTCAAAACCCAGGTTCGATTCGTTTTGACATTCCAGGAACTTATTTTATTCAACTAACAGTTGTAGATAATTTAGGTATTCCCGATCCAACGCCGGCAGTACGAACTATTACCGTAGGTGGCGGAAACTTTCCTATTGGTAATGCGCCAGTTCCTGTCATAAACTCACCGACATCTCAAAACGGCAGTATCTCAATTTCTGTGGGAGAGCAATTATTTTTTAGTGGATCTGCGACGGATACTTTTGGTTCAACCAGTTTTACTTATGAATGGGATTTTTCAGGTGCCTACCCTGATCAATTTGGTGCTACTGCGGGAACAATACCGTTTATGACTGCTGGAACGTATGTGGTTAGTTTGTATGCCACTAATCCACAGGGAGTACGTAGTGCTACACCAGCAACAGTTGCTGTCAATGTTGGCGCAGGCAATGGCTTTAATCAGGCACCTTCTGGCGCTATAGTGCGTCCACGTAATGATGTAACAATAGATATCGGTGAGAGTCTCGCATTTCGAGCAAGATCATCTGACCCTGATAATAATAATCCTTTGTATTACTCCTGGGATTTCCAGGGCATCGCACCAAATATCAACATGAGTACTGACAATTCAGCAGGCCGGGTAACGTTTAATACGCCTGGTATATACTATATTCGAATGACCACGACAGATTCATTGGGCGCAATGGATCCTAACCCGCCAGTACGCGTAGTGACAGTACAAAACAGCGTTGTTCCACCACCGTCGGGTGGCGGTAATGGTACGCTTGCGGCACAAATAACATCACCACCCAGCGACATTACAATATCACCAGGGCAATCTATATTTTTTAGTGGACAATCAACTAACGTAGGAGCAGCACAATATTTTTGGAGTTTTGATGGCGCTGCAGCAAACTCTAATTTACAAACACCGGGTAATATTACATTTCCGTTGCCTGGCCAGTTCATTGTTATGTTTTACGCCGCAGATTTTAATGGCAATGTTATTGGATCTCCTGCGACTCGAACGATTACGGTAGCTGATCCTAGTGTTGTAGCTGCTAATATTATTTCACCTGCAGACAACACCACAGTACCTTTGGGTCAAGCAATTAGTTTAGTGGGTAATACATCCAACAATAATGGTTTTACCAGCTTAACCTATCAATGGAGTATCAAACCTCGTGGCGGTGGCAATTCCATTTTCAGTTCAAACCAACTTTCACCAGGACAATTTGTATTTAATCAAGCTGGTGAATATGTGGTGAGATTCAAAGTCAGTGGAATAGATCAATTTGGTAATTCTATTGTTGCGAGTAAAACAAAATCTCGCGTTACCGTTACTAACGTGGGTGGAGTTCCACCCATCGGGTCCCCAGGTCAAGGTGTAAACAGCGCCGGGATCATGTTACCTACTTCTGATATGGTGATATATGTTGGTAATGAAGTGGATTTTGAAGCAAATCGATTTACTGGCACTGACGTTACTTACAATTGGGATTTCAACGGCGCTCGTCGATCAAGCAGTCGACGTAATCCTTCGGCAGTTACATTTAATACACCGGGTATTTTCTTTATCACGCTGCAAGTATCCGGAACACAAAATGGATTGCCAATCAATGTATTTGATCAACGTGTAATTACCGTACTTCAACAAAACCCGTCCTTTCCACCAAACAATCCTATCGTTTCGAATACTGGCATATCTCTGCCTACAACTGATCAAGTGATTAACGCCGGTCAAAGTGTAGACTTTGAAGCAAATCGGATTAGTGGTACGAATGTAAATTATCGCTGGGATTTTGGTGGTGCAGCGTCTCCTAGTGATAGTCGAAATCCTCGACCAAAAACATTTAATATACCTGGTACTTATTTTGTGACATTGCAAGTAACGGGTACTTCAAATGGTTTACCGATTAATATTTTCGATCAACGTGTTATTACGGTATTGCAAGGTGCGAGTGGTTTCCCACCAGCGAACCCATTTCCTAATAATCCGATTGCGCAAAATGAAGGAATATCAAGACCGACAACTGATCAAGTGATTAATGTTGGTGAATCGGTAGATTTTAAGGCTAAACGTTTTAGTGGCACAAATATTAGTTATAACTGGAATTTTGGTGGTGCTGTTCCACCAAGTACACGACGAAATCCTTCACCAACACAATTTAACTCCGCTGGATCATTTTTTGTGACTTTACAAGTGACGGGAACAGATCCGAATGGAATACCGATCAATGTTTTTGATCAACGTGTAGTGACTGTATTACAGTCTGGCGCGGGTTTACCAGGTAACAACCCAGTTCAGCAAGGGCCAGGTATTCTATTACCAATTACGGATCAGGTTATTAATGTGGGTGATTCAGTTGATTTTGAAGCTAATCGCGTCAGTGGAACAAATGTCGATTATAACTGGAACTTTAATGGTGTGAGATCGCCAAGTACACGGCGAGATCCAAATTCGTTTCAATTTAATACACCTGGAACTTTTTTTATCACGCTGCAGGTAAGTGGAACAGATACGCTCGGTTTACCAATAAATATATTTGATCAACGAGTGATTACTGTATTACAACAGGCTGCTGCTTTTCCTCCCAGTGGACCAACCCCAGTGGGTCTTGGTTCTGGAATTTCAGCGCCGTCGGCTGATATGGTAATTAATGTTGGTGATCAAATAGACTTTAAAGCTAATCGGGTAAGCGGTACAAATATAAACTATAGTTGGGATTTTAGTGGTGTTAGATCACCAAGTACTCGTCGATCTCCATCTAATGTCACATTTAACTCACCCGGTAGTTTTTTGATTTCTTTGCGAGTGACAGGTACCTCAAATGGTTTGCCAGTTAATATTTTTGATCAAAGGATTATAACGGTCATGCAGCAAAACCTAACATTCCCTCCGGTACCCAATCCAGTACCGTCACCGATTGACTTTACTCCTGGCATTCTTTCACCAGTTACTGATGTTGTGATAAATATTGGTGATTTTGTGGATTTCGAAGCGGATCGTATTAATGGCGTTAGTGTTAATTATAATTGGAACTTCGATGGTGCTCAGGGGCAAAGTAATCGACGTAACCCTGCGCCAGTTCAATATAATTCTTCCGGTTCCTACTTAGTAACGATGAAGGCAACGGGTACTGATGCTAATGGATCACCCCTAAATGCGTTCGATCAACGTGTAGTCACCGTTTTGCAACAAGTTGCAGGTTTTCCGCCTGTGTCGAGTCCTCCCCCGGGTAATGCACCTGTTACATCACCGACACCAGGATCGGGTAATGGCCCAGAAGGGTATATTACTGCGCCTGCATCTCAATTTGTGAGTGTTCGTCAAGGTGAAGCATTACAATTTTCTGGGACGGGTTTCGATCCCTTGGGTAATGGTCAACTTTCTTTTCAATGGAGTTTTGGTGGCGCCGCCAGAAATATAGTTTCCCAAAATCCAGGGTTTATTACTTTTAATCAAGTAGGTACATTTGTGGTGACTTTATTAGTTCAGAACTCATTTGGACAGGTAGATACAACACCTGCGTCAGTTCTGGTGCAAGTTACGCAATAGTTAATAATGGATGTAATAGGATTGGTGACCGGAGTATAATTCGGTTACCAATTTTGCATCTCTACTCTGCTATTATTATTTAATTTTGCGCTTATTCCTAGTTGCTAGGTTTTATATCATGGGGTTATATTAGATGGTAATGCCAGGTTCCATAACACCTGCTTTTTCCCACATTACATTACAGTCTTCATCAACGGCTGCTTGTAGTAGCTCAACAAGTGGTATTGCTCTATTGTTGATACTGACGCTGTTATCATCCCAGGCGTTTTTATCTGTTTTTTTATTCTCACTATGATTTTTTTTGATTATTTCATTTAACCTGTTTAATGCCAATGGAATTTCCTCAGCCAATATAGCACCGGGTATATCACCACTTAAGCCCATCTTTTTTAATAAATTCTGAGCAACATCGCCAAACATAGTAATACTTGCATGTGCACTTGTACGAAACGTTACTAACATTTGTATCCTCCATTATTAAAGTTGTTTGCGGCGATTAGTATCTTCGTCTGTCAATAATTAGATTGCTTTCAATTGAAAACATGAATTTGCTTAAAATGTGCTTTAAGTTTATCTGAAAGCTTAGTTTTGTTATTTGTTGAAATAACCGCAACGCCACAATAGCGTTTAATATATTTTAATAAGTGGTCGGTTTCCTGATTCTCGAATCGATTGTGGCTATCTCTAACTGAACTACGTTTTCCAAATAAAGCATCAGCTTCATCAAAAAACAAAATCCAGTTTTGATTTTCTGCTTTTATCAATAGTCTTGCTAAATTCTTTTCTGTCTCACCAATATATTTTGATAGGATTGCGCTAAGGTTTATTCGATGAATTTTTTGATTAAGTTGTAACGCTAATGCTTGAGCATCTTTATCCTTGGCCGCTTTGTTTGTTCCAGTGTATAGATATAACATATTTATTCTCCGACTTTTATTGATAACTTTAGTTGAGCCAAGGATGAGTGGCTGTAAGCAAGATCACAGAGGAGAGCGATCTGTACTTTCCCGAGTGATGAATTTCTGATCAAAATTGGTTATTCACAATTGAACACGATAAAATATGAGATAATGACATTTAATGTTGATTTTTTGAACTGATTTACAGGATTATAAATGCCACAGGAAACTGAGCAATTAATAAGCGCTTTAAAAAATCCTGAGATATATCCTCATCCAGTAACTCAAGTTGAGTTAATTGAAACGCATATTTCTTGGGTTTTTTTAACCGGAGAATTTGTATACAAAATAAAAAAGCCGCTTAATTTGGGTTTTTTGGATTTCTCATCACTGAATAAACGTAAGCACTATTGTAATCTTGAGTTGTCATTAAATCAGCGTCTCGCTCCTGCGTATTATTTGGAAGTAATATCACTTACCGGTACCTATTCTTCGCCTGTGTTAGATGGGGAGGGTGAGCCTGTCGAGTATGCAGTTAAAATGCGTCAGTTTCCTCAGCATGCTCAACTAGACCGAGTGCTTGCAGAAAATAAACTAAGTTTCCATCACATGGATTTGTTAGCGCATAAAGTTTCGGAATTTCATCAACAAATTCAAGTTGCCGATGAAGAGCAACCCTTTGGCGATTTGTCTCATGTTCATTCGCCACTTTTAAATTGTTTTTCTGACATTCTCAAGCGATTGGAAAATAAATCAGATATAAAACGCGTTCACATGTTACGAGATTGGAGTGAATCTGAGTTTAAACGTTTGGAAAATCATTTTTTATTGAGAAAACAGCAAGGTTTCATTCGTGAATGCCATGGTGATCTACATTTGCGAAATATCGCAATAGTGGATGAAGAAGTCATTGCCTTTGATGGCATTGAATTTAGTGAAGACTTACGTTGGAATGATGTCATCAGCGAGATAGCTTTCTTAGTAATGGATTTGCAAGATCATGAACAGGACGCTTTAGCTAGTCGATTTCTCAATCAATACTTGGAAATAACAGGGGATTATTCTGGGTTAGTTGTTTTGAAGTATTATTTGTTATACCGAGCGATTGTTAGGGCAATGGTGAGTAGTATTCGTTTGAAGCAAGAAGGTTTGTCGAATGATGAAGTAAGAATTGAGAGTAATAATTTTAATAAGTATTTGTTGCTAGCAGAAAGCTATACCAAACAAACAAAACCTAAGCTCTTTATGACTTACGGATTGTCTGGCTCTGGAAAAAGCACCGTAAGTCAGGTTTTTATGCAAGAATATCCTGCAATTAGAATTCGCTCTGATGTTGAACGAAAAAGACTATGTGGTATTGATGTAAGTCAACGAGATAAAAAGGGTGTTCAACAGGGGATATATAATACCAATACAAGTGAAAAAACCTATTTGCATATATTGCAGCTTGCTGAAACGTTATTAACGTCAGGCTTTTCAGTTGTTGTCGATGCTGCGTTTTTACAATTCAAACAGCGAAAATTGTTTTTTAATCTGGCTCATGAGCTTCAACTAAAATTGGTAATTTTGGAATGTGATATTGACCTGGAAATTTTGAAGGATCGCTTGGTGAAGCGCAATCTTGAAAATAAAGATGTTTCAGATGCTGATTTGGAAGTTCTTGATTATCAAATACAAAATATAGAAAAATTGACAGAAGCAGAGCTGGAATTAGTCGTTGAAATTGATGTCGCAGACAATCAGCTAGCTATTATTCAAGTATGTAATAACCTAGTTGAATCATAACGTAAAAAATAATATCAATTCGCTCGATATTGGCGAGTTAAAATGAGTAAGATTATAAAAATAATTATTATGAATATATCAAAGACTTGGCATTATCAAGTTATCTTGTCTTTATTATTAACTTTTGTATCCAATATGAGTTTTTCTATTGAAATTAATACGGTTGATACTAATTGTGCTCATCAGTTTTTAAATACCATTATTGAGGACGATACAAGTAAGTTAAAGTCAAAAGTTATTGTATTGAATATTGCAGATGTTGCTTCTTTTCCCGGTGGAGATACCGTTCTAAAAAATCAAGGTGCGATTTTTGTACCCGCATTAACTTCTACTCAGTCTGAGCCATTTTGGTCTATATATGATGCTGATGGCGAGTTGATACAGACATCTAAAACAAATAAAGTTATTGCGCTTAATCCAGGTTGTTATTCGATAGAAATTGGATCAGGTCGAAAAAATCAGTTAGAAAAGATCAACGTTTTAGTTGAATCAAATAAAGTATCAAAAGTTCAGCCTACTTTGGGAGCTTTAGTTATCCATACCATAGATGAAGAGGAAACTCCTTATCGAGGATTATATTTGTTGTTTGATTTTATATCTCGGGATGATTATGGGTTTGGTCGTGGTGCTGAAGAAGAGTCAGGTGAGCGAGTAAATACTTGGTTACTAAAGCCAGGATTTTATAAAATTGTTGGCCCACTGGAAAGCTTTGATGCGAAAAAGAATTTCACTATAGTGGAAGTAGAACCAGGTAAAGTTAAACATCATGTCATAGTAATGACTCGTGAATCAGGTGATTTCTTGGGAGCAGGGTTGGTGCCTGATGGCGATTTTACGGTTAGAGGTTCAATAACGGGTCGACCGTCTCGAGTTCAAATGGGTGGTTTTGTGTTTAAAGCGCGCATAGGTGGTGATTTTAGCCAGAATTCGAGTGATGACCAAGTTGGTTTAGGTGGTAATTCATTAGGTTTTGGCTTGTTTACGGATTTTAGTGCGAACTATCTGTATAAGAAACACTTTTTTAATCTGTTTTTAAATTTGGAAGGTGGTGTACGAAAAAATAGTGACGAAAATTTCATTCGTAAAGTGCGAGATGAACTAAGTTTGAGTTCAATATATATTCATCAAACTTGGCCCTTAGTTGGTGGTTATGCACGTTTGCAGGCGACGAGCCAGTTCGCGGATACCTTAATACGCTTTGAAGATGAAACTTCTGTGATTGTAGATAATGATGCGCCACAGACAGTTGATAATATTCGTGTATCATCTACGTTGAACCCTTTGTTTCTAGAGCAAGGTATTGGTTTAAATTTTCGGATTATGAAAAAAGTGTATGCGGACCTGGATGCGCGTGTTGGTTTTTCTATGCGAGAAACAGTTACTCGCTCAGGTTTTATCGTTGATGACGATAGTTCCAGTACCGATGCAGTGGAATTAAAAACATTGCACTCAGATTTTGCTTCAGGTGGTGAACTCGTATTAGTCGGATCAGCACGTTTTGCTCAAGTTATATCTTATCGCCTAGATGCAAATACCTTTCATACGGGTTCTGAATTTAGTATGCGTATCAATAATACGTTAAGTTTTCGAATCGCAAAGTCATTTTCAATTGGTTTTCTGCTTGGCTTTCGACGTGATGAGACAACGAACTACGAAACGAATTACTCGCAAGGTTTATTTGTTAGGGCCTCAAAACAAGTTTTTTAATAGTGATAATAGAAACCAACTAATTTATTGATGAGAAAAATTGAATTCCAACGTTGTCAGTATCAATTAGAGGTAGAACATTTATCTTGTGGCGTTTTAGATGCCACTCAGGAATAGAGTACCCCACAAGACCGCCCCATGCTATGCCTGCAATAATATCAGTAGGATAATGCATTCCTGATTCTAAACGCTGCCAACTTCCAAATAGCGTAACAAGCCCACTGCCAAGCCAGACAGTGTTTTTATATGGGCTATTGGGATTCATATCCGAATAGACTTTTGCAAAGAATACAGAGCTTGCAGTGATGTGAGCTGCATGGCCGGAAAAAAAGGAACGTTTAGTATCTAAGTCATATAAAGTGTCATTGGGCACATCGGAATTATAGGCATAGGGTCGATATCGGTTGCTGAAACCTTTAGCGACATTCATACCGCCATTGGTGATTAATACTGTCTCAGCATATAATAGTGAAATATCCCAAAAAGAGGATCGATGGACAATAGGAAGTAAAAGTGGTGCTACTAACGTAGAATATAAAACGATATCACTTCGGGTACCCGCCGATTGATTCCATCGACCAGCAACAAATCGATCGATACTGTTAATATCATTTTTATTAAGCGAAGCCACACTTTGTGTAGTTGGTTTGGTTTTTTTAGAATTTGCATACAAACCAGCGATTTCTAAGCCGGTGCCGAATCCTATAAAACCGAGTTCTTGGTTAAAATTAAAGTGATAGGGGCTTGCAAATAAACTTAAAGGAAACAGGGCAGCATGAATGGCAAGTAATTTTAAGTAATTCATTGCAGTTGATATTGATGTTAAAAGCCACATTGTATGGTATAAAAACAAATTTCACCATCATAATTAAATATTGACTAATTGATATTTTTTAATCGAGGAAAACACATGTCGAAAACGATTGTTTCTATTACCGATCAGTTATATAGCTATATGTTAGATAACTGGATTCGAGAAAATGATGTATTACGCGAGTTAAGAGAAGAAACTGCTAAGTTAGAAATGGCGGCGATGCAAATTTCCCCAGACCAAGGCCAATTTATGGCATTTATGGTGAAATTAATTGGTGCCAGAAACATATTAGAAGTTGGCACTTTTACAGGTTATAGCGCATTGGCTATGGCCCAGGCCACAGATAAAGATTGTAAAATTATTTGTTGTGACGTCAGTGAAGAATGGACCTCAGTTGCAAAAAACTATTGGAAAAAATCCGGTGTTGAACAAAAGATAGAGTTGCGTTTAGCACCAGCATTGGAAACTTTACAGCAGTTGATAAAAGAAAGTATGACACAATTAGATTTTTCATTTATTGATGCCGACAAAGCGAATTATGATGCCTATTACGAAGCTTGTTTATCTTTAACTCGCCCTGGTGGCATCATCGCAATTGATAATGTATTTTGGGGCGGGTCGGTTGTGGATGAAACTCAACAAGATGAAGATACTAAAGCAATTCGTGCTTTGAATAAAAAATTGAAAACTGATGAACGGATTGATTTGTCGATAGTTCCCATTGGGGATGGATTGACTTTGGTGAGTAAGCGTTAATATTTGATTTTTATTTAAATTTATTTGGGTATGTAACTTAAGACAATAATTACATTTGAAATCTACAAGTTTTATATGATTTAAGGTATTAGAATTATAGCGATCCGTGAATTTTAATAATTTTATCAGTCATTTCTGTGATTTTTAATATATTTTTGGCATTCGATGCGGTTTGATCTGATAATTTTGATAATCATAAGCTTTCTATGCGGATATGAAGGAAGTATAGACTTCAACCGGGTTGTACCAATGGAAATGAAGGAATGCCGTGATAATAAATCAAATGCGGTTAGCCAAATGTGTTATAGTGCGCGCAAATAACAATATGAATTTCTGTTGTTAGAGTTATATTCTGGTTATAACGTAATATTAACGCAATATTCCCCGTTTATACTAACGAATGATGAATTGTAATGCATATGCATCAGATTTAAAATTCCCACATCATCATTGAAAAACTCAATTATATTGTATTGTACCCAGGTATTTTCTTGGGATTATTTATTATTGGAGATTAAATTGAATAATGTATTGAAAGCGGGTGGAACATTCTTTCTGCTATTTGCGCTCATGCTCGTTCCTGTTGTATTAACTTTTTACCCTTACCAACACTGATAATTTACACGAAAGCATAGTTTGGTAATTCTTTATAGTATTTTCCAAATTATGTTGTTTATTTCGATATAGATTAAAAATTTTCGAATCCATTGAAGGAATTGTTGAATACTAAAAGCTTAGACTAGGTTTAACTATCATCAGCTTTTAATTTTGCGATTTCGTATTCAAATTTCGTATTCACCCATATAATCCTTAAGCAATCTAATATGCGTTTAATTAAAGAGGCATATACTTAACTAATTTTCGTCAAATCAATTGAATTATTTCCGTTAATCTATGAATATTTTTAAGCATTTTGTCTTTATTGCAGTCTTTTCTTTGATTTTCTTAAGTGCCGCTTCAGCAAATCAAAATGAATGGGGATGGAAAGATGTTGATGCAACATTTACTACTGGCATTAAATCAGGGCATATAACGTTTAAAATTGGTGGATTTATTTCCAATGGTCAAACTATTGGAAAAGCACATTTCCCCATTAGTGAATTGATATTTCCAAGAAATTACAAAACAGCTCAATTTTCCTTAACCCTTAAAGGGCATAATAACTGGGATGTCTTATTTGAATTGGAAACTAATTTATCTAAAGATGCTGGATTACTTGAAGACAGAGACTGGTTATCACCTGATAGTTTGGATATTTACTCAGATACTAAAACATCGGTGTCTGCACAGGAAGTTTTGCTGGAAATATCTAATAAATTAGACCCAATTGAATTATCTACAAATTTGGGAGTAATTAATAATCGATTTGGCTTTGGTTTATTAGGGCAATTCTATGACTATCGTGGTTATGACACGATACAGAGTTATCCGTCTAGTCCAATGCCTGCAATTAGTATTGAAGGTGATACGATTAAATTCAAATTTTCACAAATAACACCATTTGCCAGTTATCAAGTATCTCATCACATATCTAAGAGTGTAAGGTTAGACTCTAAATTTAGGCTGTCTCCATTTATGTTTGCGAAAGATGAAGATCATCATCTTTTGCGTGATAAAAGTTCTCAAAGTAATACTCGGGGATGGTTTTTTGATTCGTCAATTAGCATGCATTGGAGTGTGAATCAAGCATTGGGAGTTTATACACAGATTAGCTATCAACTATTTGAGTCAAGTGGTGAGCAAACTCAAAAGAATGAAGCAGATTCGGAAGCAAAGGATCTTCAAGTGAAAGTTAAGCATTTAGGGCAACAAACTAATTTGAAAGTTGGGTTAAACTTTCAATTCTGAGAATTTGGAAAAAAAATTAGCAATTCATACAAGATAACAACAAACCCGGAGTAACCATGAAAATTAAAAAACTATTTCTGATATCAGCCACAATGTTAACGCTAGTTAATACAATACAGAATACCTGGGCAGATAACACATATCAATATGAAGTTTTAGGGAGTTACGCTAATGAGAACTCTGATGCTGGATTTGATTCGAATGGTTATATTGCTGGTATTCAAGCTTTTCTTAATCCCGTTATAGAAGGTGATTATCCGTACGCAGAAAGTTCGTTTGTCGCTCGTCAACCTTTTGTGGCAGCAGCAATAGGACGTGTTAACGCAAATGTTTTTTCTGATGAAATTAGTGGTAATTTATATATGGTTGGTGCTGCTTATGCGAGTAAGAATTTTCCAGTTTTTGCTGAAATTCAATATATTAGAAGTGATCAAAGTGGTGAAATTAATAGGGCAGATGTGGATTTTACGACTGTATCAAAAAATGCGAGTCTTGGCGTTTATTTTGACGATAAAACAGCAGCAAAATTTTCGTATGGAAAACAGAATTATGAAGTTAATAGTGCCAACTCTTCAGAAGATGGGGATGAAAATCAATATGAAATTGCGTTCAAGAAACTGATTAGTACGCCAAGTGCTTCTTTTGTTAATGTGGAAGCAAGCGCGTCTTATGAGAAAGACAATGACAGTATTGAGAATAAAAATATTGGTTTTCTTGCAGACTATTATCCAAATAAAACACTGGGTTTGGGTGCTGGTTTTATCTTAAATAAGGGTGATGATAAGTCTGATGAAGGAAAATATCTTGTTTTAAAAACACGAAAATATGTAGCCAGTAATCTTGCATTCGGTTTGCTATTTAGTAAATTTTTTGCTGACGATAGTGAAAGCGATAATCAAAATATTCAGATTGATGCTGTTTTTAGATTCTAATGGCTATTAATGTCTTTGTGCGTTCTGGAGGAGAGCATTTGGTGTTGTCGTAAATAACTTTCGCTATAACAGAAGTCTCTATTTTGAAACTCAATTGTATTGGCATTATGAGTTTGTGATAGAACCGCGTGAATGTGATTTATGGCAAGACTAAATCTCCTCCTGTTTAATATGCATGCAAAGTGATCAATTATTTCGAATTAGTTAACATACTAATTCGATTCATTTGTTACAGTTAGATTACTATCGATACCGACATAGGCATTCACTGCAATATAGGTCAAAAAATAAAATCGATATTTTATAGCGTGTTCTAAATGCTATTAATTTGCAGAATTACGCTGACGCTTAACAAATCACCAGAAAATTCATAAAAAACGTTGTTTAATCATTTTATATTTTGTGAAGTATATGCTTTAAGAAATTATCAGTATCAAGTTAAAATATTGTGTGCTCTAATATAGAAAATTCGAATGAAAATGTTCGTAAATAATAAAAAGCTTAAAATTCATACTCTGGGGAGGGTGTGGGATATGTGATTTTTAAATTGTACGCGTGTGTTTTTCGTGCAATCGGTAATTCCTTCCTTAATTACAGGCGCTAATAATAACGTCTTGTTGTTCGCTATTTAAGGAAGCCTCTATTTCTATGCAATTCATCAGTAAATATTATAAAAGAGTTAAGCAGTTCAGGCTTGTTCAATATATTCGTTTTTTTGTTTTGTTTGCTAAACAATATATTGGTGTACGCTTGAAAATAACCAAACAGAATTTTGATCCAAACTCATCATACACAAAGTAAAGCATATACATGTAGTCTTGCAACTTTACTCTTGATTTTAAAATTCTTATTTCATCGAAGTTTGCTCAAAGCTTTTTTTCGTTAGCAGCTTAAGTCTTTAGCAATGATCCTAGATAATTGTTTAAATTATTAAGCGTATAAACGGTGCTGTAAGAAATAAAATTGATTGGATTTTCAAGAATAATCATATTGTGTTTCTGTGCAGAGGTTTATTGTTAATGTCTATAGCTTTCTGTGTAAGCTTTAACGCTATACGATGACAAATATTATTTGATTAGCACATTAATTTTAAGCGCAAAGTTAAAAATTGCTATTGGGCATGATACTTGATTAATTACTTTGATAGTGGAATTTATATAAAGTACTCTTAAAAATGGAATTGGAAGTTATGTCTATAGGATATGAGTTTTATTATATTCTTTCACAGATTGCAGAGTAGGCTTGTCAACATTTCTGAAAACAAAAATTCAAATTATGTCGCTTTATACTGACAGATAAAAAAATTTTAAGGTATATTTAATTTTTATAGAATGAGATGTAAGACTTGTAGAGTGTAAACTTTAAATTAATTAGATGGGATTTTGACGTAGCTGTTATCTACACAGTATTACCAGGGAATGGGATTGTCGTTTTAAAATACTTACGAAATATAAACAGGCCAAGGAATGGTCTGATTTAATTTAATACTTAATAGACTACTGCCACATTTACGTTTATTAAATTAGTTAATGTTAAAATACGTAAGAAACGACAAATAATAATAAATATTTGGAGAGCATTGATCTCCGTAAGCACTACTTGATGTATTTGAAAATTAAAAACATGCTCGAACTCGTGTATTATGGACGATTCAAAACGTTTTCGAAAGATACCAAACGATGTTCAATTAAAAAAATAAGTTTTATCGGCTTGATTTTTTTAGGTTGTATTGGTTTTGGGCAAACTGTGTTTTCGATCACTCTAGAAGATTATGATCATGAATCGACAGGTTTTCCACTTCTTGGTAATCATGCCTTAATTTCCTGCGAAAGTTGTCATAACAATCAGAATTTCCGAGGATCACCTAGAGAATGTGAATTGTGTCATAACGGCACTACGGCAAATGGAAAATCAGCAAAACACCTTCCTACATCATTAAATTGTGATGTTTGCCATAATCCAATTGGTTTTGAAATAACCGCTAAAGTAGATCATTTTGAGTTTACCGAGACCTGTAGCAGTTGTCATAATACAATTTATGCTCAAGGTCGTCACGCTGAGCACATTCCTAGCTCTGAGCAATGTGATACCTGTCATTATACCAATGTAAGTTGGACATCTAATAAATTTCGTCATCAAAATATTATCAATGATTGTACAGCCTGCCATAACGGTAATTTTAATGTATCGTCTCGATCGACTGACCACATATCAGTCATTGAAGATTGCACTTTGTGCCATAACAATTATATTTCATGGAGTCCTGTAGAGTTAGTTAATCACGATGCCACTATTGGCGATTGTAGTAGTTGCCATAATCTACCGTTAAATCATATGCCGACATCGCTTCCATCATCTTTGGAATGCGAAGTCTGTCATACACAAGTTGGTGTCAGTTGGGCCTCAGTTTCTGGGTTTACATCCATTCATAATAATTTTACCGAAAGTGATGATTGCGCTTCCTGTCATAACGGCTTGATCGTTATCGGCAAGCCTGCTAATCATATATCGACATCTGTCGGTTGTATGGGATCTAGCTGTCACAATCCAAGTGCACAATCTTTTTCACGAGGTAAAAGCGGTTTTGATCATAGTTTAATACTGGATGAGTGTGTCAATTGTCATAATGGCACTGAGACTGTATCAGGAAAACCACCGTCGCATATTTTATCTACAGATCTATGTGAAGTATGTCATGCAGAAGATGCTGGGATTGCTTGGAAACCAGTTAGCAAAGTTAATCATACGGATGTGATTGGTACTTGTAGTAGCTGCCATTTGTCTTTGAAAACTAGCGAACACTTGGCAACGCAAGAAGAGTGCAATGTTTGCCATACTGCGGATCAAGGTTGGAAAACGACAGAATTTGATCACACGACAGTCGATACTAGCGATTGTGTGAGTTGTCATAATGGTGGTGTACAAAAAGGTAAAGCCACTAATCATATCGCCAGTTCAGATAGCTGTAATTCTTGTCATAACACGGTAGCTTGGACACCTGTTGTCGACGTCGATCATAGTGAAATTAATGGTGTATGCAATGATTGTCATTCAAAATCATTAACACATATCTCTACTTCTAACGTTTGTGATTCCTGCCATACCAGTACTGCCTGGAGGCCAACGAGTACTGTTGATCATGCGAATGTGATAGGTGTCTGTTCGGATTGTCATGATGGAAAAATAGCAATTGGGAAAGGTATTGATCACATAAGTTCAACTATGGCTTGTGAAGCGTGTCATACGACAGAAACCTGGTCGCCTGCAACAAGTGTTGATCATAATCAAGTCGAGGGTTCATGTGTTGAATGTCATAAAGGTGTCATATCACGTGGTAAGTCAGATCGGCATGTTATTAGTTCAGATAATTGTTCAGCTTGTCATTCTGTTGAACGATGGATTCCAGCAGTCAAAATCGATCATGTGGAAGTGCAGGGAAGTTGTTCAGATTGCCACAATGGGATCATCGCCACTGGTAAGCATGTGGATCATGTGACAACAAGCGGTCAATGCGATTTGTGTCATCGCAAGGATACTTGGAAGACGTTAACGACATTAAGTCATGCGGAAGTCACTGGAACGACGTGTTTTGGTGCTGGTTGTCATGACGGTATTAGTGCGACTGGTAAGGGAACAGATCATATAAACTCCTCTGATTCATGTGAAAGCTGTCATCAAGCATCAGCTTGGGAGCCAGCGTTTGCGGTGGATCATACTCAAGTTGTTGGTGACTGTGTGGAATGTCATGATAATAACATTGCATTAGGAAAATCCGAGCTGCATATTAGTAGTTCAAGTCTATGTAGTGCATGTCATACTAGTGTGGCATGGGCTCAAATAGACTCCGTTAAGCACACAGAAGTTATGGGCAGTTGTGTGAGCTGTCACGATACGAATACTGCTAGAGGAAAATCAGCGACCCATATTGCTTCGAGTGATGTGTGTGAAGCTTGCCACACTTCTATCGCCTGGTCACTCATGGATACCATTGACCATACTCTACTCAGCACATCATCTTGTATTTCTTGTCACAATGGTTCATTGGCAACAGGCAAATCGCTGACACATATCAATTCATCGGATACTTGTAAGGCTTGTCACAAAACGACAGATTGGTCGATAACTAAAATTGATCATGCTGACGTTTTAGGAACTTGCAATAGTTGTCACAACGGCACACTTGCGAAAACCAAAAGCGCGTTGCATATTACCTCAACAAGTAATTGTAAGGTTTGTCATGCAACTGTGAGTTGGTCCCCAGCAACCAAAGTCGATCATACTGAAGTCATGGGTAGTTGCACTAGTTGCCATAAACTCTCAGCGACTCATGTGAGTAGTACGACTGTTTGTGATGCTTGTCATTCAACATCAAGTTGGAAGCCCGTTGATCAAGTTGATCATGCTCAGGTTTTTGGAAATTGTGCTAGTTGCCACAATGGTACCGATGCCAGTGGGAAAAATGGAAAACATATCACATCAACAAATATTTGCGAGGCTTGCCATTTAAGCACACAATGGATTCCTATATCAGGCGTAGATCATAATGAAGTGCTGGGTGCTTGTGTTGATTGTCATGATGGGTTAATTGCAAACGGAAAAGGCATTACACACATAAGTACGAATGATAATTGTGCAGATTGCCACAGCACCACCGCTTGGAATCAAGTCATTACGTTTGCGCATGAGAATATCGTTGGCTCTTGTATTGACTGCCACGACGGTACCATCGCAAATGGCAAAAACTCGTTACACATTAGCACAAGTAATATCTGTGACGCATGTCATTACAATACAAGTTGGATACCAACATTGTCAGTAGATCATGCTGAATTAATTTCTGTTGATTGTCAGAGTTGTCACAATGATACCATAGCCAAAGGTAAAGGTGCCTTGCATATATCGTCGACTAACAAATGTCATGTTTGTCATTCCACGGTTAGTTGGGCACCAGTTACCAAAGTAGATCATGCAGAAGTCATGGGCAGTTGTGAGAGTTGCCATAGACTGCCAGCAGTTCATTTGAGTAGTACAACAGTTTGTGATGCATGTCATTCAGTTTTAGGCTGGTCACCTACTAATAAAGTTGATCATACTCAAGTACTAGGAGATTGTGTTAGCTGCCATAATGGTTCTGATGTAAGTGGTAAGGATGTTACGCATATCAACACAACAAATGTTTGTGCGGCTTGTCATTTAAGTACTCAATGGATTCCTTTGTTGAGTGTCGATCACAACGAAGTACTCGGTGCTTGTGTTGAATGTCATAATGGCTCCATTGCTAGCGGAAAAAGTACAACACATATAGAAACCAATAACATTTGCGCAGCTTGCCATAGTACAACCGCTTGGAATCAAATTATCACTATTGATCATAGTAATGTACTTGGTTCTTGTATTGATTGTCACAATGGTACGTTAGCCAAAGGCAAAGATCAGAGTCATATGAGCAGTAGCAATGCTTGTGATGCTTGTCATTTTACAACTAGTTGGGTGCCAGCATTAACGGTAGATCATGAGGAGCTAAACGCAGCGGCCTGTGTGGATTGCCACAATGGTAGTATTGCGACAGGAAAAAATACCACACATATAAATTCCAGTGACAATTGTACGGCTTGTCATTCAACCACAACTTGGAATAGTGTTAGCGTCAATCATATCGAAATTATTGGTTCTTGCATTGAATGTCATAATAATAGTGTTGCGAAAGGTAAGGCGGTTGATCATATATTAACAACAGATAATTGCAGTGTTTGTCACTCCACTAAACTTTGGTCGCCTGCTATTTCAGTTGATCATTCTGAAGTTTTTGGATCTTGCTCTACTTGTCATGCTAAAACGAATGGCCACGTATCGACAACTAATGTCTGCGATGCTTGTCATATTACGAATCAGTGGTCTCAAGTATCAAACGTAGATCATAGTCAAGTTTTAGGAAACTGTTTTGCTTGTCATGATGGGAATATTGCCCCAGGCAAAGATAATGGGCACATTATTTCATCAAATATTTGTGATGCTTGTCATCGAACAACTACCTGGGATGTATCCAATATTGACCACAATGAAGTGTTCGGTACTTGTGAAACTTGTCATAGGCCAGATGATGATCATATTCGTGATGGTTTAATCAATAATTGTCAGAATTGTCATTCAACAACAACTTGGGATGATGCAGATGGTGGTGATGATGAAAAGCGGGATGACGATTAATGAAATTTTTATATAGCACGCCTCTAAGTCGCAAACATAGATTAAGGAGGGTATATGCCTACAACTTTTAATTTGCTTCGGTTTAAATGACTCTTTTGCCATTTAAATTCACCGCAGTAAATTCTAATCAAAAAGTAGGTAATAACTTCATTCTACCTTTGTGCCCTACAAACCGTTTGTCCTATTTAGTTTTTGATTAATTCTCATGCCATTAATATCTCTTTGTAAATATCGTGGTGGTTGAAAACCTCAATCGAGGGGCTTGTGAAAGGTAGGTAACTTTCAAAATTATTGAAGTTACAGGAGGTACTTGTTTTGCTATCGGTATTAAGTAAGCCGTCCTACAGGCTGTTTCTGATAGATGTTTTGCTTCCATTCGTAATGTATCCTCAACCGAGGTTATAATTCTTGTAGATAGACGTTAAACCAATTTAAATTATATACACAGCTGTAGTGTAAAAACACAGGATCGCTTATGAATATGGATTCCATTGCAGAATGGGACTTACATTATGAAGATGTTGAGCCGATTCCACCGGCTCAGGTATTGGTAGAAAATGTACATTTGTTGTCCAAAAAAGGTAGGGCATTGGATATTGCTTGTGGCTTAGCTGAAAATTCGTTTCTACTTGCTCAGAAGGGTTATAGAGTAGATGCTTGGGATAATTCACAGGTGGCTGTTGATAGAGTGAATAAAAAATCATCAGCAATGGGTTTGTCAGTAAATGCAGAGATTAAAGATGTGAATAATACTGTTTTCCCTACTGAGTATTATGACGTTATTGTACTTACACATTATTTAGAACATTCAATCTCCAGTAATATTGTTTCTTCTTTGAAGCCAGGTGGGCTTTTATTTTATCAGACGTTTACACAAGAGCAGGTGAGTGCCAGTGGTCCAAAGGAATTAAAATATCGATTAAAGCCAAATGAACTTTTATTTATGTTTCCCGGATTGAAAATTATTGTGTATAGAGAAGAAGGAACCATTGGTAATGTAGATCAAGGTTTTCGAAACGAAGCATTATTAATTGCAAAAAAAGTTTAGATGTCCCTTTCAAGTATACTAACACTCAATACTAATTTTGACATGTATGAATAATGCTTTTATTGCTGTATCACTCATTAATTCATTTGAACGGGCGCTTTGTTTGGTAAAAAATATTTTTTATGATGACACTTTTTGGATTAAAAATTATACGACTGTTGTTCTTGTTGTAAAAAAATTTGAATAAATAAACAATAAGTTATTAACTAGCAAAAATAATCAGATAAAATTAATGTTTCCCATCTAGCATCGAAGACACAAGAAAATATATATTTTTTCTTGAATAGAGCGAAGTGTTGGGTAGCGCTAAAAAATAAGCAGATAATAATAATGATAAATTGCATGATACTAATAATTCGCGTAACGAAATTTTGACCGTACGGCACTGAGAGTGTTCATTAGTACGGGCAAACACTTTTTCAAATGTGGGGATTTTTTTACTATGTTCTATTTATATAATCGATGGTTTATTCACACCATAGGCTTTCAGCCTAATTGTCGCATGCATAGTTCAACGAGTTAGGATTGACTATATACATTTTTTTATCCGAATATCAGTTTATTTAGTTAACATTTGGTTTATGTTACATGGATTTCTTTATTCTCTAGTAATTCAATCATAAATAATTTTGACTATTTAACATAATAGTTCAATCTAAACTGATTTCTTATGGATTTTTTTCATTTTTAAAAGAAATGTTCATGGTTTAAGTTTTCAGGCAGACCCTATTGGTTATGTTTGTGCGAATTAATGCCTAACGAAAAATAGTCAATCTATGAGAATTCAGTTTCTGAAAAACTGTATTTATTGATTATTGTGTGTGAGTGATATTTTTCTCAAAACATTACCAATACTTTGCCTTATATCGCGAGTGAAATTTTATGAATGCTTTTAATAAAACTTCTGATATACAAAGTCTAGGAAAATATATTCAAATTCATTTGGCCATATTATTAGTTTGTACGTCTCTCTCGGCCACTTCTGGGCCACGTGAACAGGCTAAAGCCATTCATGATCGGTTAGTTGGTGTACCACCAGACGCAATAATACTTGATTCAATGGCAGAAAAAATTGTTCAAGGTGATAGTCTGTCGGCAGCTTATGAAGCCATGAACAATAAACTGTTTTACACAGTGACATTGAAAAATTTTGTTACACCTTGGACCAATGAAACAGAGTCAGTATTTGAAGACTTAAATGACTTCTCTGCTACTGTGATTGGTATGATCAGAGATGAAATACCATTTAATCAAATCTTATCGGCAGATATGCTTTATATTGGTGCTGCTGATCAAGTATCAATTCCTTATTCTCATGTGGACAATTTGCACTATCAAGAATTAGAAGAAAAGCAAATTGATCTAAGTGATCCATCAAAGTTCTTTGCAATCTCACAATCAACAATACTCGATAGTCAGATAACGGCAGAAGATGCTTCAGGTGTATTAACAACTCGCACGTTTGGAGAAGCGTTTTTATCAGGTGGGACAAATCGTGCTGCAGTGCGAATAATGGCTGTCAATCATTTATGTCGGGATATGGAAGATTTGTTGGATATTACACTAACTCCGGATCGAATTAGACAAGATGTGTCACGTAGTCCTGGTGGTGATAGTTCGATTTATTTAAATTCTTGTATTGGTTGTCATAGTGGCATGGACCCATTAACTCAAGCTTTTGCGTATTATAATTTTGATAGTGAATTAAACCGAGTTGTTCACACACCGGGGCAAGTTCAAGAAAAATATCTCATTAATGCAAACACATTTCCACAAGGGTATGTGACTAGCGATAATCGTTGGGATAATTATTGGCGTAAGGGTAAAAATTCCGTTTTAGGCTGGCGTGGTGCCGTTTCTGGTGGCTTTGGTTTAAAAAGTTTAGGTCAAGAAATAACGAATAGTCGAAGGTTCTCTGAGTGCCAAGTAGAAAAGGTATTTGAAAATATTTGCTTTCGAGAGCCAGTTTCAATATTAGATCGTCAAGAAGTTCAGCGTATATCGAGTGTATTTGAGCGTGGAAACTACAATATGAAACAAGTCTTTGCAGAGGTAGCAGGATTTTGTACAGCTCAATAATTAAGTTGTCCATGAAATATAAAGATTGGCTGAGAGGATTGAAATGAAAAAATTGAATAAAAAATCTGTTTCTAAAGCTCGTTTTTTTAAAGTATGGATGTTATTAGCATTCACATTTATTGTTTCAGCATGTACTGAGCAAGTTCCCAATAATACACAAAAACAAGAAGCAGAGAAAAGCCTAGCTTGGATTAATTTCCAAAATAATATACAAAACAGAGTTGTTGGTGCCGAAGGGTTTTCGGTGTTTTTATATCCATTGCTCGTTGAAAATTGTTCTCAATGTCATAATGAAGTAGGCTCTGTGTCTCCTATGTTTGCTCACGAAGATGCGTCTGTCGCACAAACAGAGGTAGTCAGTAATCAAAAAATCAGTTTTTCAAACACCGCAAATTCTCGAATTGTTGTTAAAGTTCGTGATGAGTTTCATTATTGCTGGAGTGAATGTGAAGCCAATGCTTTATCATTGCAAACTGCGATCAACCAATGGTTGGATGATTCTATCGGTAAAGGCAATACGACACCATCAGCGTATATAATCAATAGCACAACACAAACCTTGGCTGATGGTGTGCTGGATGCTGGAATTCAACGGTATGACGATCAAGTTATTGCTTTCTACGAATTCAAAGAAGGTAGCGGAAATGTGGCAAATGATACTAGCGGTGTCACGCCTGCACTGAATTTGACATTAGATGGCCCAGTATGGGCTGCGGGTCAAGGTATTGAAATTCAAACGGGTATTGCAATAGGAACAGCGGTTGATAGCAAAAAGTTATTTGATCAAATAGTCGGTGGTCCAACTGCGACTCAAGAGTTTTCCATTGAAGCTTGGGTAATCCCTGCTAACGTTACTCAAGAAGGTCCTGCACGTATAGTGACGTATTCGGATGGCACTCAAAATCGAAATTTTACCATGGGTCAGCAAACCTATGATTATGCGTTTAGAAATCGTAATGATTCTCCAGATATTAGTACCAATGGCACACCTGCGTTACAAACTATTAATGCAGAACAGGTATTACAAGCCAGTCAGCAACATGTGGTTATGACGTATAGCGCAATAGAAGGGCGCAAAATATATGTCAATGGCCTTCTAAAAATCTCAGAGACCAATAATGCGGCTACTTTAAATAACTGGGATTCAAACTTTACCTTTGCAATCGGAAATGAGACAACTAACAATCGTTTATTTATGGGTGTGGTTCAACTTGTCGCAATACATAAACGTGCACTAAGCCTTGATCAAGTTACTCAAAACTTTGAAGCAGGTGTCGGTGTAAAATTTACCTTGAGATTTGATGTAAGCCAAACCTTAGGGCAACCAGGAAATTATATTCAATTCGAAGTCAGTGAATTTGATCGATACAGTTATTTGTTTAATAAACCCGTTTTTATTAGTGCTGCACCTAACGGATTTCGCGTTAAGAATGTGGAAGTTGCCGTGAATGGTCAAATTCCGGTAGCAGGTCAAACGTGGCGTAATATTGATACGACCATCACTCAAAACGAACAGCCACTTTTTGATATGGCTGCAGTGATACGTAAGGACCTAGGCCCAGAAGCAGATCAATTTTCCATATTTTTCGAAATTCTGGGCGATAAAGAAAACATCATCATTGAGTTATCGCCTTTTGATATATTGCCACAAGAAGTTCTTGATGTTGCACCAAGAACTGGAGTACGTACATTCGAACAAATAACAAATGCCATGGCGACAGTTACAGGTGTGGATGTTAACACGGGTAGTGTTAAGCAGACTTATCTAGAATTAAAGCAACAGTTACCGAGCTTGCCGAGCCTCAATGGATTTCTTGCATCACATCAGGTTGGTATATCCAAGCTTGCATTAGAATATTGTGATGTTTTGGTTGATTCACCGGTATTGCGTGATCAGTTTTTTGGTGTGAATAGTTTTGATTTTAATGCACCCGTAAGCACTGCTCTGGCTAATACGGTTCAAGTCGATCAAATGGTACAAAGGTTAATGGACAAAATAATTGGAATAAATTTATCTAACCAACCCGATACGATGATGATGCGTCAAGAACTAAATAATTTAATTACTGATCTCAGTGTGAGTTGTAGCTCGCCCTCAGTTTGTGATGCTGTTCGAACAAGATCGATTGTGAAGGCAAGTTGTGCTGCGGTATTGGGTAGTGCGGCGTTTACGTTAAAATAAATTTATCATATTAATAACATTGGGAGATGGTTGGATGTTTAACAAGTTCCGTTTTAAACCATTGAAACATGAGAATCATAAACGACCGATGAGTCGTAGGGATTTTTTAAGTCAAGGGTTTCTCGCTAGTTCTGCAATGGTGACAGCACCGAGTTTGCTAGGAACCTTACTAGGTTCAGGATCTGCTTATGCGACTAATCATGGATGTGGTATTGGTTCATTTGTCGCTGGCGCGAAAATACCCTTTGTTGGGTTTGATTTAGCTGGCGGAGCGAATATTGCGGGTTCAAATGTCATGGTCGGTGGGCCTGGTGGTCAACTTGATTTTTTAACTGCAGAAGGTTATCAGAAATTAGGATTACCCGCGGATATGTTGCCCCAACTCCCAGGGCAATTAAATACAGATTTAGGGTTAGCTTTCCATGCGGATAGTGCCATATTACGGGGTATTGTTGATAAAACCTCGGCAGCTACTAGATTAAATGTTAATGGAGCGGTTCTGTGTGCACGATCAGAAAACGATACGGGCAATAATCCACACAATCCCATATTTGGCATTAATAAGGCTGGCGCCAATGGTGATTTAGTATCACTTGTTGGTACCAGAAATTCAGATTCCGGTGGGCGCTCGGCGGCGCCTGATAGTATGTTTGATCCCTCCGTAAGACCGACACGTATTGTCAAACCAAATGATGCCATGGGACTGGTTGATACAGGAAAGCTGGTTGATATTTTGAATCAGCAGGATGCAACACGTGTTATGCAGGCGATTGAGCGCATCAGTGCTTTGAAGTTAGAAAAATTGGCAGAATCTCAGGAAATTAAAGCGTTGGTGCAATGCGGTTACACGCAAAGTACAGATTTAGTTAGCCGCTATGGTAATCCAGATGCCCTCAATGCAAACGCAGATCTTGATATTATTGGCGGGGCTAACAGCATATTTACTCCTGACGATCTAACAAGTGACGATTTTCTCAAGGTATCATCTATCGCTAAACTTGTAATCAATGGTTTTGCCGGTGCTGGTACTATTTCTATAGGCGGTTATGATTATCATGATAGCAGTCGAGCCACAGGTGAGGTGAAAGATTTCCTTGCCGGTCAGGCAATTGGAGCCACAATAGAATATGCTGCAAGAAAAAATCAACCAATCATGATTTATGTGTTTAGTGATGGGTCCGTGGCCAGTAACGGTGAAATTGATAATTCAGCGGAGGGAAGAGGCAAAGGCATATGGAAGGGGGATAGTTCCTCAACGTCTTCGGTATTTTTTCTTGTTTATAATCCTAATGGGCGTCCTTTGCTGTCTACTGCAAACTCTCAACAAATTGGATATTTTAGGCCCACAGGTTCTGTAGAAACAGCAGCATCGCCGGTCAGTAATAATGTTGGGTTGTTAGCAGAAACGATAGTGTTAAACTATCTTTCCTTGCATGATGAAGTCAATCGTTTAACGGAAATTTTACCCAGTCATGGTTTAGGATCTGCGGCTATCATCGATAGTTTGGTGGCTTTTCAACCTATTGCATAATTTAAAATAGGAAGTGTTTCGGTTTAAAAGTTTAGTCTCGATATGGCAGTGAAAAATAATCAAGCTTTACTCGATCTGACAATTTAAAGGTAAGAATCCTTCGTTCTTCGATTTTTTCCTGGTCAGGAGAGCACAATAAGGAGACATAGGATTTTCGGATGTAAATTTCACTTAGCGGTAATACTTAAACTGATTTGTTATATTTCATATTGATATATTTCTAGAAAGCAGTCATTCAGTAGGAAAGATAATCAGAGTCTATCTGCTGGACTTTTTACACCTTGCCCACCCTTATTCAGTACATGCGTGTAAATCATCGTGGTAGAAACATCTTTGTGACCCATCAATGTTTGAACAGTGCGAATGTCATAACCATCTTCGAGGAGGGAGGTGGCAAAACTATGACGAAGCGAATGCGCACTGCCATGCTTATAAATTCCTGCTTTTTTAATCGCTCGCTTCAAATAGCGATTGACACTGTCCTTTGAAATGTGAAAACGTCCTTTACGACCCGTTTTCTTATTGACCGAACGTGTTTCTGAGGCAAACACAAATTGAAAGCCAAAATCCTTGGCCGCTTTGGGGTACTTTTTGGCTAGTGCATAGGGTAAATCTGTTTCACCTAAGCCTTCTAGTAAGTCCATATCATGCAAATGTTTTGTGCGTTTGATGATGATTTTTAATTGGGAAATCACTTTTTCTGGTAGCATCGTTCGCCGATCTTTACGACCTTTTCCATCTCGAACCAATATTTCCCGACGATCGAGGTCAATATCTTTAATTCGCAACATCAAACATTCACTGAGTCGTAGACCGCTGCCGTAGAGAATTTGAGCAATCACCCAGTATATACCGTCCATATTATCTAATATGCGCTTCATTTCACCTTGGGTAAAAACAACGGGCAAGCGTTCCGTTTTTTTAGCGGCTGAGTAATTCGGAATACGAAATTGAGGGTGTTTCCGAATATGGCGAAAATAAAATACCAAAGCATTTAATGCCTGATTTTGTGTGGCAGGGGATACTTGCTTTCGCACTGCTAAAAAAGATAAAAATTGACCAACATGTGTCGGTTGTAAGGTCTCTGGTGCTAATTCCTTAAAAAAATACAACAGATATTTCGTCCAAAAAGTATAGGTTCTTTCCGTATTAGCACTGTATTGCCGTGTGCGCATAACCGTATGTATGGGTTTTAGGGCTTCTATAATACGACGCTTAATGAATTCATCATCCATAACCAGTTCTCGTTCTTATTAGTACTGTATATATTAACAGTATATGGCAATGTTCAATCTGTCAACGCCATAAGGTGGAAATAATTTAACTCAAATAATATTGAACTATCTTTGTTATTGCAGATTGACACAATAAATAGCCGGTGTTAATCTTCGAACATAACAACAAGATTTCTGGGGCTACAAAGAGAAACTTAAGAATCAGAAAAATTAGTGAATAAAAAGTAGTACACTAAAATAATAAAACGTTGGTGCTGTATTTATTGAATCACTTGTCTCATCAAGCCGTTCATCCTTAATCACGTCACATCGTCTATCTATTTAATTAATATAAACCATTGATATGTGTACCCTTGCGCCTCGCACTTATACACGCAGCTGCGGTATAAATTCGGATTTAGGCAATCGCTAAGATATTGGTTTTAAGTTCTTTTTTGACTTCCAGGAATTATCGGGGCAGCTGCATCAAAATATCGACGCAGCTGCGATACAATTAAATGTTAGGTTGCATTTTGCAAATATGCGATCAAATTAAATAAAAATGAGGTTGGATCATGAAATACGTGTTATCGATAATTCTTCTAGCGCTGGGCAATAATGCAATTGCAGCCCTCAACTCTTGGGATGGGGAAGTTTCAGCAGTTCGCACATGTAAACACCCTTCAGGTACAGCGACGTTAATTCAAATTGATTTTAAAAATGTTACTAATACTAATGGTACGCCAGAAGGTAACAAAAGTTTGGTATTAGCAGATAATGATTATTCTAGCACGTTGTTCTCACACTACATGTCTACAGCTTTAACTGCGTATAGCACTAAAAAAAGATTAGAGGTGCATGATGGTTATGCTTATGCGCATAACTATTGTGGACTAGGGAATAGCACCCATTCTGGTGCGCAAGTAGATATGCGTATACATGATTAATAAATAAATCGGGGTCAGAGATAAATACTTTCTAATATAAGTTTCTGACTAAAAAGTAATAAATTAATAAACACCTAACGAGCAGTTGGACAACCGACTAGCGTTGCAAAGAACGCAACCGTCGCTAGTCAACTTGGAGTTAGGTTGGATATGAGATTAAAATTATGAACAAAGTGTTTTTATATTTATCTATTTTATTGATACTTGCTGTTAGTCAGCAATCGTTTGCAGGAAATTGGACAGGTTCTGGAATAAAGATAACGCGACTAGCTTCGGGAACTGACGGTAACCTCATTACGACAAATACTGATTTAAATACTACTTGCACTTGGAGTGGTACAGGCCGAATTGATGATGCATCACCAAACTTAGATAGAATTTTAAGTCTAGCTTTGACCGCTTATGTTTCTGGTTTTGGTGTTCAATTTTATGTTGATGGATGCAAAGGTCTTGGTGCAAAGATTACAGATATTAGAATTACAAAATAGAATTATATAAATTAACAAACACCTAACGAGCGGTTGGTTATCGACTAGCGTTGCGAAAAGACGCAACCGTCGCTAAACAACGCGGAGTTAGGTTGGTAGAGATGAAATTATGAAAATATTACTATTATCATTTTTAGTTTTAATGTCTTTTTCTGTGTTGGCGGTTGATTCTACGCCTGGCCATGTAGTCAAAATTAAGAATTATGTTGAGGCTGCTTCAGGAAATACATTGGTTTACTTGGAAAATTCCATACCAGGGTGTGATGCTATTTGGTTGGATGAAAACAGTGCTGGAGCTAAAAACGCTTTAAGTATTTTACTGAGTGCTCAAGTAGCTGTAAAAAATGTCATTGTAGGAGCGCTTGTTGATAATAAGTGGCCTGTTGATGTCACTTTGCCATATTGCAAGATGGTTTCAGTATCTATTGAGTAGGGTTGGTAGTTAGTGTCTTAGAGGCAGAAACAATTTGTTTCTGCTAAATAAAATATTTATAAACACCTAACGAGCGGTTGGTTATCGACTAGGGTTGCGAAAAGATGCAACCGTCGCTAAACAACGCGGAGTTAATTTTCGAATTAACAAAAATATTATGAATAAATTTATTATAAAAATCACTTTACTACTGGTGTTAGTTAATCCATTAAATGCACATGCAGCTTGGCTTATTGATACATCATGTGAACTGATAGGAGGATTCGAGGAAGTTGCCGATTTTCTGGGATTTGGAATTGAAGATATAGATATAGGTTTTCAAGATGCGACAGACGAAGAAATAGATGTACTGTTAGATTATATTGAAGATAACAAAGTTGATTTTTGTAAAAATCCAGCTGATGGCGCTTATAAATTACTTAGCATAAAAATCGCCTTAGATCGAGATCAGAATCGCGAGGATGCGCTTGCAAAATTTCCAGAATATATTACACCTGATATAGAGAATGACAATGAAGACGGTAATAATATTGTAGATGCATTTAGGCATTCTAGAGCGACCGCTGTCGTATCAGGTATAATGGGATCTAAATGGGGATTGAGATTAATGAATGCTCATGAGGCTGGCGAAGATCCTGTTCCCGGTGATGGTCTAAGAGAATCTCATTACATGGACCTTCATAATAATTTTGTAGGATTTAAAGTATACGAGTATTTGTTGAGTTCTTTAGGTAGATCACCAAACGTTGAAGAGATAGAACAAGAACTCCTGAGTAGATGCTACCGTTTTGCTGATTTATCCCTTGGTTATAGCTCATTTGAAGCAGAAATCGATTCAACAGCCGGTTTGGTTTACTTCCAAAAAATGGGGAAATCAGTCGAATCAAACGGAGTAAATTGTGCAATCCCTAATACAAATAACGCACTGAATTTAATTTCGTATAAATCATATTTTCCTAATGATGAAAAATTTTCTTTATCTAGTATTTCGTCAAAATCCCCTATAAATGCTTATATCACAAAACATCGATTTCATTTTTCTAGAGATGTTATGTTTTGTAGAGATGAATCTTTTATATGGGGCGAAGACTGCTTTAAAGCAAAAATTTTCGAGATTAGTGAGGATGATGGGATTTACAATTTTTCTTTCATTTCTGGAACAAAAATAGCGCCTTCACCAAATGACCTTGCTTATCCAGCAATAATGACTTTTCCAGGTAGTATATATTTGTTAGATGATAAACCATTAAAAATAACACTGGAAGTGAGTAATCAATTTGAAGAATATTCAAATGCAATAACAGTATGGATAAATAATTGGGCACCAATGATTCCTATTACTAATCTTTTGTTGAATTAAATAAGTTTACTCGAAAAATAGATTAACTATAAAAAATTGCCGTTATCAGATACTAGTTATCTACCGGAGAAAAAAGAAATGAATATTAAAGATATTAAAAATTTATTATTGGCTATTTTGTTGGCTTCCCCAGTAGCTGTCATACCTGCTGTAAAGGCTGATATTGTTCTAGATACTGTAACAAGTGTTATTGTGCCTTATTATGTTAACAAACATGCTAATTCAAACTATGTTACAGGATTAGATAAATGGAGCGATCCAAGTTCCACGTGGACATCAATAAAATATGGAGCAACTATCCTTAAGAGTGAATGTGATTTTCCGGATTGTTCTAAAGGTGAAGTTCCCGATGTGCAATTATGGGGGGGAGCCTCTCTCCGTGAATTATTAGGTGTTTCAGAAGACGAATATTTATTGCCAGTCACATATTCAGATACAACCGATTATAAAAATGTACCATTATTACCTGACTCTTGGATTCCTGATTCTCTTCTCGGTGACAACCCAGATCCTGTGGAACACGCGCAAGCTGCAGCGCGCTTACCAGATAAAGATGGAAATGCTTATTTTATGTTTACTGGTTCGGCAAATTACGTTGGGATAATTTGGGTAGTTGAAGTCAAAGGTATTAATGCAATTGCGCCTCAACATTTAACGGATTATACAGAGGCCAACATAGTTTGGTGGAGCACTTTAGATGATTGTGGTTCTTTTGAAGAATGCAATCAGCAAAACAATGAAGGAAATTTTAATCATCCTGCTCGGATTTCTGTTGCGGGAAATGCAGTAGCAGTTGCTTTTCAAAACTATGTGTTTGGGCAGTACACTCATGATGGGGAAGCACCACGTATAGTGCGAACTTTAGGGTCAGATACCGAATTCCCTAAACTTCCAAAAATAATGGGATATGATTCTGTGGGTTTTTATGATGTATCCAACCCTAAAAAGCCAGAATTTATACGTAAGTTAGTTGGAAGTGACTCAGAAACTTGGGGTGGTAAAAGGCAGTTAGATTTTGAAGAAATATCGGTGGTTGATTATTCTACTACTTATATAGATAAAGATGGTGATGAGAGACCTTGTTACCAATACGATAGCGAAGATGATGCTACTTATCCGGCGACATATGCAGTATATGATGATTATGGATACCTTGTTGAAAGGATTCCATATTGTGAAACTAAGTATAGTATACAAACGATACCTGGTGAAATATCAGAGGTAGCGTTAACTAAAGTTGGGGATTATTATCATCTTGCAGTGCACGACAAACATTATAAGATGAAGTCGCCTTTTACGAGTACATCGGTTGTTCCCATCGAAGGGGATTTTAGTGTGGATCAAATCGCACTCGTCGATAACTTTGGCACTAGATATCCACAGAAAATAACGTTGTCCCATACAATTGATAAAACCTTTGTAGAAACTGTGTACGTAGATCCTACTCACCCAGGAGAGTATATTGCTCTTGACCTTTATGACTTGAAATTGGGTTTCTCTCTAGAGTCGCCAAATAAAATATCTTACGACATTATTCCAAATGATGAAATATGGGATAGTACTAGTCAGTTCTTCACAAATGACACAGATACACCTCCCGATAACGCCATATATCGAACTACTACAGTTACTGATAGGCAGGAAATAACTAAAGATTGGCGATATGAAGCTTGTCATAGAGCTTGGGGGTTTAGCGCCCTAAGTAATCATGGTTTTAATGTTATTTGTCATGATATGAAGTCAAATGGTTATCAGTTTTTAGTAAGAGGGGTTAATCCGTAATAAATACATTACAGTAATTAAATATAAGATCAGATACTCTAGATAATCTAAGGCTTTCTCTCAAATCTACATTTACGTTGAGTTCTATATTGTGTAAGAAATGATAAGGGGTATTAATAAAGAGCAGTAGTGAAGTGCTAACAAATTATTTTTATGTGTTCGAAATAGAATGAATTTGGGTGTTTTGGAGATTAAGTAATTTGGTAAACTTTGTAATCCTACAAATTGGGTAAGTCATAGAGATATGCTAGGTGGTGCAATTAGTAAAATACTTTTCCACATTTTAGTTTTTATGTTCTCGACTTAATAAACAAATTACACTCAGCAACTAAATATTAATGACAAACGAAACTCTAAAAAAAATTGATGATGTTTAGCTTTATGTTGAAACAATAGTGTATTTCGATATAATTTATGTGGAATGTATAAAGTGAAAAGGGTAGCAAGGTAAAAATTTAGATTACTGAATATATCAAATTCTGATACCTCTTAATTATCAATTGTAGCTCCCCTATACTTAGGTTATTGTATATTTCAGCTACAATAGTCAGTGAGTTTGGGAAAATGTTTTATAAAAAATTATTGAAAATCATAAAGTCAATATTTATTCTCCCAATGTTATTTCTACTTTTGCAATTTGGTTGTGCAAAAGAAAGTATTGATTTCGAGCAGTTAGCCCGTGAAAAAGCTTATAATTTCTCTAGCAATTACTTTATGTTGTTGGCTCAAAACAACATAGAAGAAGCATGCCTGTATATTGTGAAAAACTCTGGCGTAATAAGAACTAAGCAAAATGATTGTAGTGATAGTACTGCCATAATTTTTAATATTATAGAAAATTTAGGTCCTTATATCGATAATCAGAAAGATGGTTCTGCCCGTACTTACAAAGAGGAAGATACTCCCGAAAAACGAGAATACGGTGAAGCTCGTCAGAAGTTTAGTGTAGATTATGAATATGGTCTTTTATCAGAATCAATAAGTGTGCGTGTTGATGACAATGGTGAGGCCCACATACAAAATTATTGTTTTTTAAAAACAGATATGAATATTCTAGCCGATTTTCTACCAAGTACTAATCTCGAGTCGTATTGTTATTAGTAGTAAACCAAGGCAAAGAGCTCATGGAAATAGTACATTGACTATTTATTAAAAGTTCAATTATTGATTTTTATATTTACTCTTGCTTATGAAGCTACCTATAAGTAATTGTGTGGATTATATAAATCAGTCTTTTGGCAGCAGCAAAATCTGGAGACTACCTTGCTCCGTGACATCCGGTGTTTTTTATCGATAAGTGATTAATTGGTTTAATTATTAGACCCAAACCTAATTTCATTATAAAAAATGGTTTGTCTGTAATTAGTATTTCAAAGCAACTTTTAGTTTAAACATCAGTAAGCGATCAAGCACGAACATAATTGACAAGTTCAGTACGATCAATATTCCACGGCAGTAACATTTCAATTGATTCGACTGTTGCCGCCGTTGGCAGTTTGGTACATATCCATTTCAGGTAATCG